>Ga0206131_10001515_pt1 | contig 29851 bp, 31 predicted proteins | sample Helgoland_Spring_FD_148636 | JGI IMG/M metagenome (GOLD analysis project Ga0206131, IMG submission 148636) | Pelagic subsurface seawater microbial communities from Kabeltonne, Helgoland, North Sea - Helgoland_Spring_Bloom_20160517_1 | ecosystem: Environmental > Aquatic > Marine > Epipelagic ...
CGCCTTCCCGACGATGTGGGGCCGTAGCTCAGCTGGGAGAGCGCTGCAATGGCATTGCAGAGGTCAGGGGTTCGATCCCCCTCGGCTCCACCATTTCGTCCGGCACCCTTGCTTATTCCATCACCGCCAGCAGGTCGTCGATCGCGACATGGGCGAAGGTCGTGAAACTGTCGGCGACGCCATAGGGCAGCAGCAGCGTCCGGTCGTGGACCAACCCGCCGCAGCTATAGACGACGTTGGGCACATAGCCGTCGCGTTCCTTGGGGCTGGGATGGACCAGCGGCAGCGTCATGCGGGCGAGAACCTTGGCCGGATCGTCCTTGTCGAGCAGCGCGGCGCCGATGCAGTAATTGCGCACCGATCCGACTCCATGGGTCAGCACCAGCCAGCCCTCGTCGATCTCCATCGGTGACCCGCAATTGCCGATCTGGATGAATTCCCAGAAATATTCGGGGCGCAGGATGATGTCGCCGCCGCTCCAATGGGTCAGCTCGTCCGAATAGATCAGGCGCAGATTCTCGTTATCCTGTCGGCCCAGCATCGCATAACGACCGTCGATGCGGCGGGGGAACAGCGCCATCCCCTTGCCCGCCGCGGCATCGCCGGTCATCGCGTGCATCGTCATTTCGCGGAAACCGTCGGCCTCGAGCAATTCGCTGCGCGCTTCCGATCCGCTGAACGCGGTGTAGGTGCCCAAATGGCGGACGCTGCCGTCGTCGTCGACGAACCGGCACAGCCGCAGATCCTCGATCCCGCGGGCCTGGCTGGGGGTGACGGGAAACAGGATCGATTGCGACACGTCGCCGCTCGATTCGCAGATGACGCGCACCGTGCCGTCGGCGAAATCGTCCCCGCGTTCGATCCGCGGGGCGACCGCGATCGCGCTGGGTGTCTCGATCGCGAACCCGTTGCTCGGGTCCCAGGTGCCCGTGCGGAAGGTGACCGACGACAAATGGCCCTCGCCGATCCCGCGCAGCGACATGCCGAAGCGGACGCCGCCCGCGGGCACATCGGCCTGATCGTCGCTCAGCAGGAAGCTGGGGTTGAACAACGCAGCCGATTCGAAGGCATATTCCTCGGAGAAATACGCGCCGATCAGCATGGCCTGATCGTCGGTGGCCGCCGATGCGACGCAACTCGTCTTCATCTCGTCGAACCGACGCATGACCGTGGCGTCGGCATCCAGATGGCGATCGCGCAGATGCGTCATCACGCGGTCGAGTTCGGTCTTCAACCGATCGGCATCCATCGCCAGGATGCGCGCGGCGATGCGTTCGGGCCGGTCGACGGGCTGATCGTCGAAGCCTGCGGGATCGGACAGGTCGAACGGACGGATGACGGTACGCGACGGATCGGGGTGCAGGACGAGTGGCGAATGGGTCATGATGTCGGTGCCGTCGGCCATGCGTATCTCCATTTTCCTGCTGCAACGCACCGCGGGGTGGGGAGGTTTCGCCCCGTCGTGGTCGCGGGCGCGGTCACCGCACCGCGATGATCTCGAGTCCGTCGGCGCGGGCATTGAACGCGATCACGTCGCCGACCTCGCCGCCGATCAGCGCGCGGGCGAGGGGGGCGGAAAACGCGATCCGATCGGCTTTCGGGTCGGCCTCGTCATCGCCGACGATGTGGATCGTGCGCGGCTTGCCGCCCAATATGATGTCGACGACCGATCCGAAGCCGATGCTGTCGTCGGCGGGCGGGGCGGTTTCCTCGGCGGTCGCGCGCCGGGTCTTCCAATAGCGTAATTCGCGCAGCAGCGGCTTGGCGGCCTCATCGGTCAGGCCGGTCACACCGGCCTCGATCGCGGCGATCCGGTCGTCGATCAGCGCCTTGCCCCGCGGTGTCACCAGATTGGGGCCGACCGGGATCGGCAGTTCGAACACGGGTTCGAGATGCTCTTCGTCACTGTCCCGCCGAAACGCCACGCTCATGATCGTCGTCTTTCAAAACTGTGCCACGACCGGACAGGCCGCACTTAACCTTCTTTGCCGCTGGTCGAAATCGTAAACAAATCGTTAAGACCCGATAATGAACCGACGATTAGTCCTGACGAACGAGGCCGCCCGCCATCCTTTCCGGGCCACGCTGCCCCCACCGCCGCCCGTCGACCGGCGGCGCGACGACGATAGCGACTGGAAATTGTTCGCGCTGAGCTTCGCGGCCTTCTTCACGTGTTTCTACACGTTCATCTGCTGATCAGTCGCAGGCAAGGTGCAGCTTCTGCGCCAGCCATGCCGACACGACGCACATCCCCGCAACCACGAACAACATGTTTTCCGGCGTCACGCCCAGCGCGGTGATCCCGATCACGCCGAGCGCGCCGATCACCATCGCGGTCGAATTGACGACGTTGTTCGCCGCGACCGTGCGCGCGGTATGGTCCTTTTCGACCGTCGTCGTCAGGAACGCATAGAGCGGCACGACGAACATCCCGCCGGTGATCGCGATCGCCATCAGCGACAGCATGATCGGCACGGCCCGCGGGCGGGCGACGAATTCGGTCCAGTCGTACAGATGCCCGGGCGCGGCGGGCACCCATGTCCGCACCAGCATCGAAAACAGCACGACGCAAACCCCCATCGCGATCACCGACGCAGGCGCATAGCGCGCCGAAATCCGCCCGCGCAGCAACGTGTTGATGACGACCGATCCGATCGCGATCCCGATCGACAGCGTCGCGGTGAACAGGCTCGCCACCTCTTGCGTCGTCGTCAGCACATTCTTCACCAGCGGCGGGAAGATGATGATCAGCACCGCCCCGATCGTCCAGAAGAAGCTGATCGCGAGGATCGCGAGGAACAGCCGCGGGATATGCATCGTCGCGCTGATCAGCCGCCACGAGGCGGTGAACGGATTGTAGTTGATGACCAGCGGCGGCCCCTCGCGCGGGGCGGGCGCCACCTGTCGCCCGCTGAACCAGCCGATCGCCGCGACGGCCAGCACCCCGATCGCGGCCGCCTCCACCGAAATATAACCCGCCAGGATCGTCCCGAACAGGATCGCCATATAGGTGCCCGCCTCGACCAGCCCCGTCGCGCCGAGCACGTCGGTATTGGGCAAATGCTGGGGCAGGATCGCATATTTGATCGGCCCGAAGAACGTCGAATGCATCCCCAGCAGGAACACGCAGAACAGCATCGCGACGATACCCAGCTGGGTATGCCCCGCCTTCGCCAGCAGCAGCCCCGTCGCGCCGACCAGCATGATCCCGATTTCCGCGGTCTTGACGATCCGGATGATCCGCGCCTTGTCATGGCTGTCGGCAAGCTGGCCCGCCAGCGCGGAAAACAGGATGAAGGGCAGCGTCGACAACAAGGTGGCGATGCCGTTGAACATCTGTTCGGCACCGGCATCGTGGAAGATGCTGTACGTCGCGAACAGCACCATCGCCTGTTTGAAGAGATTGTCGTTGAACGCACCCAGGAATTGCGTCGTGAACAGGGGCAGGAAGCGGCGTTGTTTCAGCAACCCCATGGCATTCAACATGATCGCAAACGGCCTCGATCGTGGCGGGAAAGGCGCGGTCATAGCGAAGGGAGGTTAACAGTGCCAACGACAAAGCCGGTTTCGCCGCGCGATCGTCGGGAGTAGGGAGGGGGAATGTGGACGCTGCCCAACCTGTTGACGCTGTCGCGTATCGTCGCCGTCCCGCTGCTTGTCGGGCTATTGTGGTGGCCCCGGTGGGAGGCCGGATTCGGGATCGCGTTCGCGCTATACTGCCTGATGGGGCTGACCGATTATTTCGACGGCTATGTCGCGCGGGCGCGGGGCACGGTGTCGAAACTGGGCCAGTTCCTCGACCCGATCGCGGACAAGATCATGATCGCGGCGGTCATCCTGATGCTGGTCGGCACCCGCCACGACGACAGTGCGCTCATCACCGGGGTCCATCTGATCGCGGCGCTGATCATCCTGCTGCGCGAGATCGCGGTATCGGGGCTGCGTGAATTCCTGGCGGGCTTGCAGGTGTCGCTGCCGGTATCGCAACTCGCCAAGTGGAAGACGACGTTGCAGCTGGTCGCCTTCGGCGCGCTGATCCTGGCGGGCGCGCTGCCGGCGTGGGCGTGGATCAAGGGGGTCGGGCTCGCCTGCCTGTGGGGGGCCGCGGTGCTGACGCTGGTGACCGGGTGGGATTATCTGCGGGCCGGCCTCAGGCATATGGACTGACGATCATGCGGCTGAAGTTATTGTATTTCGCCTGGGTCCGCGAACGGATCGGACGGGGTGAGGAGGATGTCGATCCACCATCGACGGTCGCGAGCGTCGCCGATCTGGTCGATTGGCTGGCGACCACGCGGGGGGCGGGCCATGCCGCGGCGTTCGTGGATCGCGACCGGTTGCGCGCGGCGGTCGACCAGCGGTTCGTGCCCTTGACCGCCTCGATCATCGGCGCGCGCGAAGTCGCGCTGTTTCCGCCGGTCACGGGCGGATGATCCGGATTATCGTCGATCCCGCGCCGATCGATGTCGGTGCCGAAATGCTGATGGCAGAGGGTGGCGGCAGCGGTGCGGTGGCGACCTTCACCGGGCTCGTGCGGCGCGACGACGGGGTGTCGACGCTGGAGCTTGAACATTATCCCGGTGCGACCGAGGCTGCGTTGCACGACGTCGCGCGCGGGGCGGTCGATCGCTGGCAATTGAGTGCGGCGACGATCGTCCACCGCGTCGGTATCATGCACCCGGGGGAACGGATCGTCTTCGTCGCCGCCGCCGCGCCGCACCGCGCCGCCGCGCTGGAGGCCTGCGCCTATCTGATCGACCGGTTGAAGACCGACGCCCCGTTCTGGAAACGCGAAACGCGCGGCGATCGCCCCGCCTGGGTCGAGCCGCGCGTTACCGACGATGTCGCCGCCGCCCGGTGGGACGACGGCGCAGGTTGATCGCTTAGCCCAGCGTCGGGATCAGCACGCCGTTGACGACATGGACCATGCCGTTCGACTGGCGCACGTCGGCGGTCTGGACATAGCTGACATTACCGGTCGCGCTGGTCAGCTTGACCGCATTGCCTTCCATCGTCGCGGTGATCGGCTGACCCTCGACCGTCGTCAGCGTTGCGGTGCCACCGCCATCGGTAATCATCTTCATCAGCTGCGCCGACGAAATCGATCCCGGGACGACGTGATAGGTCAGGACCTTGACCAGCGATGCCTTGTTTTCCGGCTTCAACAGCGAATCGACCGTGCCGGGCGCCAACAGGGCGAAGGCATCGTTCGTGGGTGCGAAGACCGTGAACGGGCCGGGACCCGACAGCGTTTCGACCAGACCGGCGGCCTTGACCGCAGCGACCAGCGTGGTGAGGTTGGGCGCCGCCGAAGCGTTCTCCACGATCGTCTTCGACGCCATCATCGCTGCGCCGCCGACGCTGGGATTGCCCGCAGGCGTCATCGTCGAGGCGCTGGTCGTGGCGGTCGTCGAGGTCGACGCCGTGCTGGTCGTGCCCATGTCGTCCTTCATGGTGCTGCAGCCGGCGAGCGCCAGCGCGGCGGTGGCGGTCGTCAGCAGCAAGGAAATGCGAGTCATGATAGTCTCCCGTTCGTCAATAATGTGCCGAAGATACGGACGAACCCCCGAATAGTTTCATCCCGGCCCTTTTCCGGGGGGCGGACGGGTGTCGGCGAGCGCCGCCGCCAACAGCTGGAAATCGCGTTCGCGCGGCGACGCGCGGCGCCACACCAGCGCGATCCGGCGCAGCGCATTGGCCGCGTCGAGCGGCCTCGCCTCGATCCGCGTATGGTCGAGAATACCCGCCTCGATCGCCATTTCGGGCAGCATCGTCATCCCCAGGCCGTTGTCGACCATCTGGACGATCGTGTGGAGCGAGGTGCCCAGCATCGTCGCTTCGGCGCGCAATTCGGGGCGATTGCACGCGGCCAGCGCGTGATCCTTCAGGCAATGGCCGTCTTCGAGCAGCAACAGCCGCGTTTCGTCGATCGCATCGGGCGGGATCGCGCCACTGGCCTCACCATCGGCCATGTCGCCGGGCAGATAGGCGACGAACAACCGGTCCTCGAACAGCGTGGCATGCGCGATATCGCCGCAGGCATAGGGCAGGGCGAGTAACACGCAATCGGTGCGCCCGCTGTTCAGCCCCTCGCACGCCGCCGCGCTCGATTCCTCGCGCAGGAACAGTTTGAGGTCAGGATAATCCGCGCGCAGCCGGGGCAGGATCCGCGGCAGCATGAACGGCGCGATCGTCGGGATGACGCTCATCCGCATCTCGCCCGACAGCGGGCGCCCCGCGGCGCGGGCGATGTCGCCCAGCTCGTCCGCCTCGCGCAACACCCGGCGCGCCTTGTCGACGATCCGCTCCCCCAGCGGCGTGAACCGGACGACGCGCCTCGTCCGTTCGACCAGCACCACCCCGATCAGCGCCTCCAGATCGCGCAGCCCCGCCGACAGAGTCGACTGGGTCACGAACGATGCGTCCGCGGCGCGCCCGAAATGACCGTGATCGTGGAGCGCCACCAGATATTGGAGCTGCTTCAGCGTCGGGAGATAGGTCGCGGCCATGGCACCCGCGATAGCCGCTCGCGCCGATCAGGCCAACGCGCGATACAGGCCGAACAGGCTGGTGATCGTCAGGATCGTCCCGACCATCACCAACAAGGTGCGCGCGGGCACACGCTTGGCGAGCAACGCGCCGAAGGGGGCGGCGACGACCCCGCCGATCAGCAACCCGACGGTCGCGATGGTGAACGCCTTCCACCCCAATTGGGTGATGAAGGTGATCGAAATCGTCGCGGTCAGGAAGAATTCGGCAGTATTGACGGTGCCCATCGTCGTGCGCGGCGCGGCGCCCTGGACCAGCAGGTTGCTGGTGACGACCGGCCCCCAGCCGCCACCGCCCGCCGCATCGAGAAAGCCGCCGACCAGCCCGAGCGGTTCGACGATCCGCGGTTCGCGGACCTGCGGCGGATAGCGCCACGCCCGCCACAACAGATACAGGCCGATCGCGGTCAGATAGGCGAGGATGAAGGGCTTGGCGACATCGGCATCGATGTTCGACAGGACATAGGCGCCCAGCACGCCGCCGATGACCCCCGGGATCATCAGCCGCAGGAACAATCGCCAGTCGACGTTGCGCTGGATCGTGTGGCTGATCCCCGAAATCGCGGTGGTGAAGGTTTCGACGGTGTGGACGCCCGCGCTGGCGGCGGCGGGGGGCACGCCGATCCACAAGAGCAACGTGTTCGAAATGACCCCGAACGCCATGCCCAGTGCCCCGTCGACGACCTGCGCCGCGAAGCCGACCGCGACGAAAGGCCAAACCTCGGCGATGTCGATACCCGCAATCTCGGTCACCTGCGTCTCCCATTATCGGCCGTTGTGCCGACCGTCATGCTGCGTCGAAACGCGAATGCCGACAAGATAGATAGACTTTAGCGCGATATCCGATTCGCGGGATTCGGCGTCCGTCGGTGGCCCGCGGCTGGATTTCGGGCATGTCCGTGCCTAGATCACCGTCCAGCAAACAGGGATATTCCGATGGCGAGCCGGTTGATGGCCTATCTCGATTCGATCCGCGCCCGCGATCCGGCGCCGCATTCGCGCGCCGAAATCCTGACCTATCCGGGGGTCTGGGCGCTCGGCTGGCATCGCGTGGCGCACTGGCTGTACGGGCGGCGGCTGTTCTTTCTGGCGCGGCTGGTCAATCACTGGTCGCGCGCGACGACCGCGATCGACATTCATCCGGGCGCGAAGATCGGGCGCAATTTCTTCATCGACCACGGTTTCGTCGTGATCGGGGAGACGGCGGAGATCGGTGACGACGTCACCATCTATCAATGCGTCACGCTGGGCGGGACCAGCCCCGACGACGGGGTCGCGGGCAAACGCCACCCGACGTTGAGCGACGGGGTCATCATCGGGTCGGGCGCGCAGGTGCTCGGGCCGATCATCGTCGGCCCGCGCGCGCGGATCGGCGCGAACGCGGTCGTGACGAAGGACGTGGCGGAGGGCGCGACGATGGTCGGCATCCCGGCGCGCGCGACGACGGTGGAGGGCGGCGCCGCCCCGCCGCCGCGCTTCGTTCCCTATGGGACGCCGTGCAGCGAGGCGTTCGATCCCGCGTCGCAAAAGCTCGAACTGATGCGCTGCGAACTCGATACGATGCGCAAGCGGCTCGATGCGCTGCTCGAGGAACAGGCCCGCGGTGACGGGCGGGAGCAGAACCGCGCCTGATGGGCATCGTTACCCCATTCCCCCTGTCGTCGGGATCGCCGTCCCAGGTCGGCTTCGACCGGGCCGAATTGACGCGGATACTCGACCTCTATGGCCGGATGGTCGCGGCGGGCCATTGGCGCGATTACGCGATGGACCTGGGGCGCGACGCCGCTGTCTTCGCTGCGTTCCGCCGCGCGGCGGACCGACCCGAATTCCGCATCGAAAAACGTCCCGCGCTGCGCGGGCGGCAGGGGATGTGGGCGCTGATCGGCGAACATGGCGCGGTGCTGAAACGGGGGCATGACCTCGGCCCCGTGCTTGCCCCGGTCGAACGGCGGCTGATGAAGATCGTCGAGGATTAGGGGAAGACGACCGGCGCATCGCCCTCGCGCCAGGCTGGCTGGCGACGCATCACGGTCGCGAAGAACGGCGATTCCGCGAGCCGATCGAGCCACCCGCGCAGCGCGGGCAACCGCAAGCCATCGAAATAGTCCCGATCGGTCGCGGCGAATTGCCGGACGAAGGGAAAGATCGCCATGTCGGCCAGCCCCGGGCGATCGCCGACCAGCGCGCCGTGGCGGGCGATACGGGCGTCGAGCGCGCGCAGGATGTCCGTCGCGGCGGCGCGATGGTCGACCCCGTCGGCGGGATGGCGATCCGCATATTTATACCGGTCGAGATGATGTTTGAACGCGCCGTCGTTGACCGCGACCAGCGCCGGATCGTCGCGCGTCAACCAGCCGTCGGGATCGTGGTGCGCGAGGGACCAGCGCATGATCGCGAGGCTTTCGTCGATCACCACGCCATCGGGCAGGACCAGCACGGGCACGGTCGCCTTGGGCGATGCCGCGATCATCGCGGCGGGCTTGTCGCGCAGCACCACCTCGCGCAACAGGACCGTCACCCCGCTCGCGCCGATCGCCAGCCGCGCGCGGATTGCATAGGGGCAGCGGCGAAAGCTGTAGAGGATCGGCACCGTCGTCATGGCGCCGCTGTGCCGCACCCGCGTGGGCGTGGCTAGGCCGCCAGCGCGGCCCGAATCGGCGCTTTGAGCGTCAGCGTCGCGATCGCCCCGCGCCCGCGGCCTTCGCTTTCCAGCCGCAGCGATCCCTCCATCGCGGTCATCGAATTGGCGCACCAGTGGAGCCCCAGCCCCCCCGATTTATGTTCCCGCGTCGAAAATCCGCGCTGGAACAGCGTCGCGCCGATGTCGCCGTCGAATCCCTCGCCGGTGTCGCGGATCGCGATATCGACATGCGTGTCGGTTTCGCGGACGGTCACGTCGATCGATCCGCTGACCGCCCCGGTCGCCGCAATCGCCTCCGCCGCATTGCCGAGCAGGTTGCCGATGACCTGACTCAGGATCACCCGGTTCGCCATCGCGCGATGCGGCAGCCCGGGGAAGCTGAACGCGATCGATGCGCCTTGCGCATAGCGGGCGATCGCGGCGTTGCGCGCGACGATTTCGCTGACGTCGACCAGGTCGAGCGGGGGGCGTTCATGCGCCTGCGCCTGTTGCTGGCCGATGATTTCGAGGACGTGCGCCATCGCCTCGCGCCCCACTTGCAACTCCCCGCGCATCGTTTCGCGCCCCGCGACTTCCGCCGCGACCGCCGCGGCGACGAAGGCCGCCAGCTTCGTGCGACGGGTGTCGGGAATGTCGGGCTTGCCGAGTTCGCCGACCGCACGTTCGACCATCGCGCGATCGATCGGGGGCTCCTGTGCGATTCCCTGCGACAGGATGGTGGATATCGGGTTCAACGCATTGCGAACATTGTGCATCACCGCGACCGCGCTCTCGCTACGCCCCAGCGCGAAGCTCTGCACCTCGATCTGTTCGCGCAAATCCTTCAACTGCGACAGCATCGCATTGAAACTGCGGCCCAATGATCCGAATTCATCGCGCCGCCCATCATCGTCGAGCAACGCCAGCGATCCCGATGCCCGCACCTTTTGCATATGCTGTTCGACCCGCAACAGCGGTGCGATCACCAGCGACCCCAGCGTCCGGCGTAACACGATCAGCACGATCAACAGCAGCAACGTCGATCCCGCGACCGCCAGCATCAGCATCCGCCGACCCAGCAACGATACGTCGCGCGGCACCGAAAAGCGCGCGGCGGCGACGGCATGGCCGTTCGCCCCCATGATCGGCACGACGATGGTCGTGGTGCGCGACGCCTTGTCGATCATCTCGCGATCGGCGGGGCGCGACCGGTCGATCACGGCATCGAGCTGGAGCAGCGCCGAAATCTGGGCCGAAGTGAATTCGCGCGCCATCAGGACATAGCCGCGCGGGGTGCCGCTGCCGTCGGATCGGCGCACCTGCGCCACCCCGATCGCGGCGACGACGGGGCCCAGCCGGGCATAGAATCGCCCCGAATTGCTCCGCCCGATCACGTTCGCCAGATCGGTACGCGCGATCGTATCGATCAGCCGCTGGCGCAGGTCCGCGCGTTCGCCGCCCGTCGCGGGGTCGTACCAGCGCGCGATCTGGATCGTCCCGTCGGGGCGGACATAGGCCATGCCCTGCACCGACAGGTTCGACATCGCGAGTTGGGAAAAGCTCTCCTGTTCGAACGCGCGGGTCGGCGCCGACATATAGGCATAGCTTTGCGACCAGTCGCCGTAATCGCGCACCGCACTTTCGATCTTGTTCGCGTAATCGGTCAGCGCCGCGCGGGTACGGTCGATATGCCCGGCGTTAGCCTTGACTTCCAACGCGTTGAAATTGGGCGTGATGACCAGCGCCAGGACCAACGTGATGCCCAGCGCGCCCGCCAGCCCGACCGCGGTGAGGATCGCGACCAGCTTGCCGCCGAGCGACTTCGGGCGGAATTGCCGGCCCAGCGCCGGACGCACCGATCAGCCTTCCGTACCGGTCGCGGGCAGCGCGGGGTCGTCGTCACCCCCCATGAAGCGTTGGTTCGCCAGTTCCAGCGCCCGTTCCGCGGGCACCGGGCGGGAGAAGAAATAGCCCTGCAAATGGCTGGCCCCGGCGACCCGCAGCGCCTGGACCTGTGCCTCGGTCTCGACCCCCTCGGCGATCACCTCCAGCCCCAGTGCGCGGCCGAGGTGGATGATCGAATGGACGATCGCGGCGCTTTCGCGCTCACGGCCCATGCCGTCGATGAAGCTGCGATCGATCTTCAGGCTGTCGAGCGCGAATTTGCGGATGTTGTAGAGGCTGGAATAGCCGGTGCCGAAATCGTCGAGCGCGATCCGGAATCCCATCTGGCGCAATTTGTACAGCGTGTCGGCGGCGCGATCGGCATCGTCGAAGATCGCGGTTTCGGTGATTTCGATCTGCAACTGGCGCGGCTCGACCCCGGCGCGCTGGACGCTTTGCATGATGTGGCCGACGAAATTGTGGCGGCGAAACTGGCGCGGGCTGAAATTGACCGAGACATATTGGCCGGGCCATTGCTTCAGGACGGTCAGCGCCTGATCGAGGATCCAGTCGCCCAGGTCGTGGATGATGTTCGATTCCTCGGCGATCGGGATGAACGTCGCGGGGCTGATCGGCCCATATTCCAGGGTGTTCCCGCGGACCAGCGCCTCGAACCCGACGATTTCCATCGCCTCGCGGCTGACGATCGGTTGATAGACCAGGCTGAGTTCGCCCTTGTCGATCGCGCTGCCCAACCCGCTTTCGACGCGGCGGCGAAAGCGGATGCCCTCATCCATGCTTTCATCGAACAGCCGCGTGACGCCGCGCCCGTTGCGCTTGGCATCGTTGAGCGCCAGGTCGGCGCGGCGCATCGCATCGATCGGGTCGCAGCCGCCCTCGACCACGACGACGCCCGCCGACGCCCCGCTCTGGACCGAATTGCCGAAGACCTGGCGCGTCCCCGAACAGGCCGCGACGATCCGGTCGCAGGCCATCACCGCGGCTTCTTCGCCGGGGGTATCGAACATGATGCCGAATTCGTCGCCGCCCAGCCGCGCGACGATCGCGCCGTCGGGGGCGGTGCTGTGCAGCGTTTCGCAAATGTCGCGGATCAGCGCGTCGCCCGCCAGATGGCCGAGCGTATCGTTGACCGTCTTGAACCGATCGAGATCGAACATCGCGGTGGCGAACATGCCGTCGCGCTTCACCCGCTCCGCCAGCGCGCGCAGGAAGGCGAGGCGGTTGGGGGCGTCGGTCAGCGAATCATGCGTCGCCATGTGGATCGCGCGGCTTTCGTTCGCGGCCAGTTCGGCGCCCTGTTCCTGCAACTGGACGACCTGACGGCTCAGCATCGCGCGCGCGGTGGCCAGTTCGCGGTCGTTTTCCCACCGTTTGGCGAGCGCGGTCGCGGTCTGGACGATCTCGGCGACTTCGAAGGGCTTGGCGATGTAGAAGATCTTGTCGGCCGGCCCTGCGACCTTGCTGATTTCGATCGGGGAGAAATCGGAAAAGCCGGTGACGATGACCAGGTTGATCTCGGGATCGAGCGCGCGGATCCGCATCGCGGTTTCGCGCCCGTCGATACCGGGGGGCATCCGGATGTCGATGAAGGCGACGGCATAGGGGGTGCCCGCGGCGATCGCGGCCTCGACCGCGGCGACCGCGTCGAGCCCCTGGTGCATATGGGTCAGCGCGAACTGCGTCGCCTCGTCGCGCGCGGGACCATCGCCCGCGTCGTCGTCGCCGAACAGGTCGGCGGCCATCGCGTCGAGCGCATCCTCATTGTCGCCGCGCTGCGGCGCGAAACTGCGCGCGTAACTGTCGTGCATGGCCGGTTCGTCGTCGACGATCAGGATGCGCTTGGCGTCATCGGCTCCGGTCATGGCCATTAATTTCCCTCGAACGTGATGACGAGGGGGTAAGCGAGCGCGGTTAAGAGGGCGTAAACGACCGGTGGACGTGACGCTCCAGCGCCTGCGCGCCGAGGACGACCGCGCCGAGCGGCCCGGCGTTGTTGCCGAGCGCAGGGGGCACGACATAGCGATCCAGCGCGACCTCCGGCACCGACACATAGCCGCCGAGACTCGCGAGCATCGCCGCGCGGACGCGCGGGAACAGGTGACTGGTGCCGACCATCACCCCGCCGCCCATCACGATCCGACGCGGCACCCCGGTCAGGACGAGCGTGTGAAGCAATTGCCCCAGCCCATGGGCGACCAGATCCCACGCCGGATGGTCGGCGGGCAGCGCCTCCGCCTTGATCCCCGTCCGCGCCGCGATAGCGGGCCCGGCGCACAGCCCCTCGACGCAGGCGCCGTGGAACGGGCAGATACCGACCCAGTCGTCGCCGTGCGTGCGAACCGGGCGGATGTGACCCAGTTCGGCATGGGTCAGGCCGTCGACCGGCGCACCGCCCGCGATCATCCCCACCCCGATGCCGGTGCCGACGGTGACATAGGCGATATCCGCCAGCCCCTTGGCGGCACCCCAGCGCGCCTCGGCCAGCGCGGCGCCGACGACATCGGTGTGAAACCCGACCGGCACGCCGAAGCGGGTCGCGATCGGGCCGACGACGTCGGTATGCGCCCAGCCGGGCTTGGGGGTCGAGGTGATATGGCCGTAATCCGCCGCCTGCGGATCGATCGAGACGGGGCCGAAACTGGCGATCCCGATCGCCGAGAACCCGCTCCACCGATCGAGCACGTCACCGATCGCCGCCATCGCCGCCGCGGGCGAGGTGGTGGGGATGCGAACCTCGTCCTCGATCTCCTGCGGACCGCGGGCCAGGATACAATTGATCTTGGTCCCGCCCAGTTCGATGCCCGCGATCAGGGGTGTGTCGGTCATCGGGTCATCCTCCACCGGATCGAGTTGGTCGCTACTCGACGGTCACGCTCTTGGCGAGGTTGCGGGGCTGGTCGACATCGGTGCCCTTGGCCACCGCGACGTGATAGGCGAGCAGCTGGACCGGGACCGCATAGACCAGCGGCGCGATCAGCGGATGAACCTTGGGCATGGTGATCGTCGCCAGGCAATTGTCGCCCGCCGCCTGGATGCCGTCGTAATCGCTGATCAGCACGACCTTGCCGCCGCGCGCCTGCACCTCCTGCATGTTGCTGACGGTCTTGTCGAACAGGGGCCCGGACGGGGCGATGACGATGACGGGGACGTTTTCGTCGATCAGCGCGATCGGGCCGTGCTTCATCTCGCCCGCCGCATAGCCTTCGGCGTGGATGTAGCTGATCTCCTTCAGCTTCAACGCGCCTTCCATCGCGATCGGATAATCGGTGCCGCGGCCCAGATACAGGACGTCGCGCGCGCTCGCGATCGTGTGTGCCATCGCCTCGATCGCCTCGTCATAGGCGAGCGCGCCGTTGATCGCGGCGGGCGCCTCGGCCAGGTGGCGGACGATGTCGCGTTCCTGCTCGGCGGTCAGCAGGCCCTTGGCATGCGCCAGGTTGGTGGCCAGCGCGGCGAGCACCGCCAGCTGACAGGTGAACGCCTTGGTCGAGGCGACGCCGATTTCCGGCCCGGCATGCGTCGGCAGCAGCAGGTCCGCCTCGCGCGCCATCGTGCTGGTCGGCACGTTGACGACGACCGCGATCGTCTGCCCTTCGGATTTGGCGTGGCGCAGCGCGGCGAGCGTGTCGGCGGTCTCGCCCGACTGGCTGATGAACAGCGCGAGCCCGCCCGGTTCCATCACCGGCGCGCGATAGCGGAATTCGGACGCGACATCGATGTCGACGGGCACGCGCGCGAATTGTTCGAACCAATATTTGGCGACCATCCCCGCATAGAAACTGGTGCCGCACGCGACGATCGTCACGCGTTTGATATCGGCGAGATCGAAATCGGGGATCGGCAGCGACACCCGGCCCTCGAGCCGCTGGAGATAGGATTTCAGCGTCTGGGCGACGACGATCGGCTGTTCGTAGATTTCCTTCAGCATGTAATGCCGATGGTTGCCCTTGCTGACCAGTTCGCCGGTCACGCCCGAAATCGTGATCGCGCGCTCGACGGGCTCGTTCGCCTGGTCGTAGACCTGGGTGCCGTCGCGCGTGCAGACGACCCAGTCGCCCTCTTCGAGATAGGCGATCCGCTGCGTCAGCGACGCGAGCGCCAGCGCGTCCGAGCCCAGATAGGTTTCGCCGTCGCCATGGCCGACGACCAGCGGCGATCCCAGCCGCGCGCCGATCAGCATATCGGGGTGATCGCGGAACAGGATCGCCAGCGCGAACGCGCCGTGCAGCCGGGGCAGCACGCTGCGCACCGCGTCCTGTGGCGACTGGCCCGCCTCGACCTGTTCGCTGATCAGATGTGCGACGACCTCGGTATCGGTCTCGCTCGTGAAGACGCGGCCCCGCGCGATCAGTTCGTCACGCAGCGGTTTGAAATTCTCGATGATGCCATTGTGGACGACCGCGACATGGTCGGTCGCATGGGGATGCGCGTTGTTCGTCGTCGGGCCGCCATGCGTCGCCCAGCGGGTATGCGCGATGCCGACGTCGCCGGGCAGCGGATGCGCCGCGAGTTCCTTCGCCAGGTTCAGCAGCTTGCCCGATGCGCGCCGCCGGTCGATCGCGCCATCGACGACGGTCGCGATCCCCGCCGAATCATAGCCCCGATATTCCAGCCGCCGCAGCCCGTCGAGCAGCCGTTCGGCCACATCGGCATGGCCCAAAATACCAACGATTCCACACATCAGACGTCTCGTATATTAGAGGAACTGGGTAACAGGCTCAGCCCGCGGCCTTCTTCGCGGTCATGGCGCTGCGAAAGCGTTTTGCCCATCCTGCTTTTTCGGTCTGCGGCGGGCGGACCAGCGCGAGCGCATCCGCGGCGACATCCTGCGTCACGACCGATCCCGCCGCCACGATCGCACCATCGCCGACCGCGACGGGGGCGACCAGCGCCGAATTCGACCCGATGAACGCGCCCGCGCCGATCACGGTGCGATATTTGAAGAACCCGTCGTAATTGCACGTGATCGTGCCCGCGCCGATATTCGCGCCCGCGCCGATGTCGGCATCGCCCAGATAGCTGAGGTGGTTCGCCTTCGCGCCCGCGCCCAGCACCGTCTTCTTGATCTCGACGAAATTGCCGACCTTCGATGTCGCGCCCAACACCGCGCCGGGACGCAGCCGGGCATAGGGGCCGACCTCGGCGCCGACACCGACCGTCGCGCCCTCGATATGGCTGAAGGCGTGGATCGTCGCGCCATCGGCGATCGATACGCCGGGACCGAAGACGACGTTCTGGCCGATCACGACATCGCGCCCGATCACCGTGTCATGCGCGAACCAGACCGTGTCGGGGGCGATCAGCGTCGCGCCGTCGGCCATCGCCTGCGCGCGGCGCGCGGCCTGCCACCGTTCCTCGGCATAGGCGAGTTCGGCGCGGCTGTTGATCCCGATCACCTCGTCCGCCGCGGTCTCGACGACCACCGCCCGGTCGCCGTCGGCGCGCGCGAGCGTGACGATATCGGGCAGATAATATTCGCCCGCGGCGTTGTCGTTGCCGACCCGGTCGAGCAGTGGCCACAGATCGGCGGCGCGCACCGCGGTGACGCCCGAATTGCACAGGGTGACCGCGCGTTCGGCGTCGCTCGCATCCTTATATTCGACCATCTTTTCGATGCCGCCGTCCGCATCGGCGATGATCCGGCCATAGGCCTTGGCATCGTCGGGACGAAAGCCGAGCACGACGACCCGCGGCGCATCGGGTGCGTCGAGCCGCGCCGCCATCGCCGCGATCGTTTCTGGTGTCAGGAAGGGGGTGTCGCCGAACGCGACGATCGCGATGCCGTCGAACCCGGCGAGTGCGTCGCGCGCCATCAGCGCGGCATGTGCGGTGCCGAGCTGGTCGTCCTGCGCCGCGATCGTCGCGCCCAGCGGCATCACCGCCGCCTCGACCTGGTCGCGTCGCGCGCCGACGACGACGACCTGCCGGGCGGCCCCGGCGGTCGCGAAGCTGTCGATCAGGTGATGCAGCATCGAGCGGCCCGCGATCGGGTGGAGTACCTTGTGCAGATCGGATTTCATCCGGGTGCCCATGCCGGCGGCCAGGATGATGGCGGCGAGTGGTGTCGTCATGCGCGAGCGATTGCCACGAAAGGATTGGCAATTCCATAGTCATGCTGGCAGGCGCGCGTCCCATGACATCGATTTCATCGCCGCGTTCGCCGTTCGATATCGTCGGGTTCGATCTCGACGGCACCTTGCTCGACACCAGCGGCGATCTGGCCGCGGCGGTCAATCACGCGCTGGCGTCAGCGAAGCGCGATCCGCTGCCGGTGGAACGGGTGCGCACGATGATCGGCGGCGGGTCGCGGCATATGCTCGCGCAGGGGCTCGCGGCCACGGGCGGGTGCAGCGACGACGATCTCGACCGGCTCCAGCGGTTGTTGCTCGATTATTATGCGGATCATATCGCGGTGGACACCGCGCCGTTTCCGCATTGCCTGGCCGCGCTCGACACGCTGGCGGCGCAGGGCGTCCGGCTGGCGGTGGTGACCAACAAGACCGAGGCGCTGGCGAAGCGGTTGCTCGAGGCGCTCGACCTGACGGCGCGGTTCGTGACGATCATCGGCGGCGACACGATGGGGGCGGGCAGGGCGAAGCCCTCGCCCGCGCCGATCCATGAGATGATCGCGCGACTGGGCGGGGGCCGGGCCGCCTTCGTCGGTGATTCGATCTATGATGTTCAGGCGGCGAAGGCGGCGGGGCTGCCCGTCGTCGCGTGCAGTTTCGGGTTTCTCGATCGCCCCGTCGGCGATCTGGGCGCGGATGCGGTGATGGACGATTATGCCGATCTGATCGATATCCTGGCGCGTCTGGGCTAGTTCCGGCGCCACTTGATCCACAGATGTCGCGCCAGCATGGCAGGTGGCATCCGCAACCAGTGCGAGCGAATGTAAAAGGCCAACCGGGTGACCGGGCGGGTCGATCGCCCCCAGCCGTCGCGTGCCAGCAGGCGGCGGCGGAACAGCGCGTCGGTCGGGGCGTCGGCCCGCCATTGCTGCGGCACATCGGTGCGATAGAGCTGGTGCGCCAGCCGGGCGGCGCGCGCGACCGCGGGCAACAGCCCGTGATGCGCGGCGCGATCCGCCAACCCCCCGGTGCCGAATTCGTCGATCAGGCAGTGGATATCCCACAGGTTGCGCAGGCCCCCCGCCAGATCGCCGTCGGCGAACAGATGCGTGGCGGCATGGACGATCATGTCCGCCGGGCACAGGACCGACAGGCCGTCGTTCAGCGGCACGGCCCGATCGATCAGCGCCGCCGCATCGGGCGTCTGCCGCGCGGTGAGCGGCAGGATCGTATGGTGGACATCGATCATCCGGTCCCGCTCGCGATGGATCATCGGGGGCAGTTCGTGCATCCAGCGGCGATAATAATCGTCGTCATACGGATCGGGCTTTACCCATTCCCATCCCGCCGCGATCAGCGCGGCCTCGACCCGGTCGATCCGGCCGCGGGGGACGAGGATGTCGAGATCGCCGATCGACCGCCCCCGACCCGCGAGCAGCCCCGCGGCGACATAGGCGGTGCCCTTCAGCAGGACGACCGGCGTGTCGGTCACCGCCAGCGCGCGCCGGGCCATCTCCGCTTCCCATAACGCCGTGCGGCGCCCTTGTTCGGCGGCGTCGCGCGCATCGGCCAGCAGCATCGCGACCGTCTCGGGAACGGGCAGCCCGTCGAGCCGGTGGGCCAGCGTCCCGATCAGCTGTTCGGCGCGGGCGATCGCGATCAGCGCGGTCCAGTCGGTATCGAGCCGCAGCCCGGACGGATCGACCAGCGCGGTGACGAGCAGCCGCGCATCGGTCACAGCCCTGCCCATAGCGCCTCCACCGCGGCGATCGCGGCATCGCCATCGGGATAGTCGATCGCCCGCGCCGGGACGCCGCGCACCAGCCCGGTCAGCGCCCGGAATCCCGCCTCGCCCAGCGCGACATAATTGGTCGACGCCTGCGTCAGCCGCACGAACGCCTCGCTCGCGCCGACGTCGCGCGTGTCCGCCGCGACGCCATGCCGGGGAAACAGCAGCAGCGCGGGCATCGCGGGCTCGTCCATCCGCGCGATGGCCGCGGCGGGGGGCACGAGGTGGCGGATGTCGCCCTTGGGGGTGTCCGGCAGCGACGGGCCGAAGCGGCCGTCGGGCCACGCGGCGGCAGCGGCGGCGATCCCGGCGTTCTTCAGGCTGATGAGCCGGGGGAAGGCGTGGACCAGCCCCGTCTCGGGGTCGAGCAGCGCGAATTCATCCCCCATGAACCGCCAGCCGCGCGACGCGAGCAGCGTCGCCAGCGTCGATTTCCCCGCCCCCGATTCACCCGTCATCACGATCGCGCGCCCATCGCGTTCGACGACCGAGGCATGAAGCAACAGATGGCGGCGATAACCCAGCGCGAGCTGCAGGTTCATCGCCATCTCGCCCGCCAGCAACCCGTGCGCCAGGGGCAGCGGCGCGGCGTCGGGCAGCATGTAATCGCCGCCGATCGTCACCGACGGGCGGATCACGCGCCGCCACGCGCGCGCCGCGAACAGCCGGACGGTGAAGTCCGCGACGTCGGGGACCGGGTAATCGCGGTACAGCGCCGCCAACTGGTCGATCGGCGCGCGCCAGTCGGACCCGATGCGGAAACCGACCGGGCCGATCCGGATCGAGAGGGCATGCCTCATGTCGTCGCGACGAGGCCCGACGCGACCAGCTCGTCCAGCCGGACGGCCAGCGCGGCGGGATCGGGGTCGGCCAGGTCGTACTCGCGCGCCAGCACCGCCAGCAGCATATCGATCGTCATCGGTTCGGTCAGCGCGGCGAGGATTTCGGGCGCGGGGGAGGCGAGGATGTGCGTGATGCCCGAGCGCCGGTCGAACAGCGCGGTGAACGGCGCCAGATCGGTCGAGATCAGCGCCGCCGCCTCCGGCGCCCGATAGCGCACCGCGATCAGCCGCGCGGCATCTGCAACGACGCGAAACAGGTGAAGCCGCCCTGGCCCCGCTGCAACCGCCGGATATAGTTCATATAGGCGCGATTGCTTTCATAGCTGGTGCCGGGCAGCTGGTTGCCCGCCATCGCGCGCTTGACCTCTTCGCCCTTGAACGGGCGGCCCGGCGGCGCATAGGCGCCCTTCGTGCCCGCCGCGACGATGCTGCCGTCGTCCGCGATGAAGCCACCGGCATGCCCCATGTCGGGCACCGGAATTTCGCAGTTCATCACCGACCCGGCGGTCTGCGCCAGCGCCGGGCGGATCGACACGACCGCCCCCGCGCCGATCGCGCCCAGTTGCAACAATCGCCGCCGCGTCGGCACGGCATTCCCGCCGTCGCTGATCGCCGCGGCATCGGGCTGGTCGGGGTCGGGCTGATCATGGTCGGACATCGTTCACCTGTAGCAGCCGATCTTTCACAAAGCTTTACCGCTGGCAAGCCGCGCGCCGTGCCGATCCGGGACGCTGACTCGGTCGGGGCGGCGGGGTAAGACGCCGCCATGATGACCCGATTCGCGCAGCGCCTGGCGGGCGCCCTCATCGTCGTTGGCATCGCATCGATCGCGGTCTTCGCGATCGATGGCCGTCCCGACGGGGCGCTGATCACGCTGGTCGGCGGGATCGCCGCGGTGCTGGCGGCGATCGGGACGCGGGAGGATGGGGTCGCGCCCGCGCCCATGCCCGCCGCCGACGCCGATGCGCTGATCCGCGATGTGTTCGATGCGATCGTCGAACCGGTGATGCTGGTGCGCGACGGCACCGTCACCTTCGCCAATCGCGCCGCCTATGCGTTGCTGGGCCAGCATATCCTGGGCGAGGATGCGCGCGTCGCGATCCGCCATCCCGCCGCGGCCTACCGGCTGGGCCGCGCGGCGGCGGCGGGGGAGGATGCCTCCGATCATCCGGTCGAACTCGTCGGGTTGGGCAGCCCGGACCAGCGGTGGGAGATGCGGACGGGGGAAACCGGCGACGGCGGGCGGATCGTCCACCTGATCGACCAGACCGGCAATTACGCCGCCGAACGGATGCGGGTCGATTTCGTCGCCAACGCCAGCCACGAACTGCGCACCCCGCTCGCCTCGATCCTGGGCTTCATCGAAACCTTGAGCGACGAGGCGGGCGACGATCCCGCGGTGCGCACCCGTTTCCTGAAGGTGATGTTCGACGAGGCGCGCCGGATGCAGCGGCTGGTCGAGGATCTGATCTCGCTCAGTCGGATCGAGGCGGAGAAATATCGCCTGCCCCCCGTCGCGATCGATCTGGTCGCGCTGATCGACGAGGTCACCGCGGAGATCGAGGATGCCGGCCATCCCCGCGCCGCCGACATCGTGACGACGATCGGCGACCGCGCGACGCGGGTCATCGGCGACCGGGCGCAATTGTCGCAGCTGATCCACAATCTGGTCGGCAATGCGATGAAATACGGTCGCGCGGCGACACCGGTGCTCGTCACGCTGACCCCCGACCGGTCGGGCATGGTCCGGCTGTCGATCGCGGACGAGGGGGAGGGGATCGCGCCCGAACATATCCCGCGGCTGACCGAACGTTTCTATCGCGTCGATGCCGGGCGCAGCCGGTCGCTGGGCGGTACCGGTCTGGGCCTGGCGATCGTCAAGCATATCGTCGAACGCCACCGCGGACGGCTGGATATCGCCAGCCGGGTCGGCGTCGGGACCACCGTGTCGGTCGTCCTGCCGATCACCGACATGACGCCCGGCGCGGCGGCTGGCGCGCCCGCCGGGGGAGCTGTCATAAAAATGTAGCCAAAACGTCACAAATGGCGAGCGGACCACGGTTAGGGGGTCGGGTGTGACGACATGGCGATTCTGGCGATATTGGGGGGGACTGGCCGCGTTGGCGGCGGTGGGCGGCTGCGCTGACCAGGCCAATGGCGGCGGCGCGGGCGCGCGGGCGCAGATCACCGCGGTCGGATCGTCGACCGTCTATCCCTTCACCACGCTGATCGCGGAACAGTTGATCGCGAACGATCCGTCGGCCCGCGCGCCCGTGATCGAATCGACCGGCACGGGGGCGGGGATGAAGCTGTTCTGTGCCGGTATCGGCGCGGCGCACCCCGATCTGGAGGATGCATCGCGCCGGATGAAGCCGGGCGAATATGCCGCCTGTGCGCGCAACGGCGTGCGCGACATCCTGGAAATCCAGGTCGGGATCGACGGCATCGCCTTTGCCGAATCGACGCGGGGACCGGCGATGGCGCTGACGCCGGGCGACCTCTACCGCGCGCTCGCCGCGACGCCGGGGGGCAGGCCCAATCGCGCGAAGACATGGGCGGACGTGAACCCGTCGTTGCCCGCGACCGCGATCAAGGTGTTCGGCCCGCCGTCGACCAGCGGCACCCGCGATGCGCTGGCCGAACTGATCCTGACCCGCGGGTGCGAAGCGACCGATCCCAGCGCCCGCGCGCTCGCCGACACCGATCCCGATGCGCACCGGCTGTTGTGCACGCGCATTCGCGAAGACGGTGCCTATGTCGACGCAGGCGAAAACGACAATCTGATCGTCCAGAAACTCGCCGCCGATCCCACCGCGATCGGGGTGTTCGGCTACAGCTATCTCGAACAAAATGCCGGGACCGTGCGCGGGGTCAGGATCAACGGCGTCGCGCCGACCTATGCCGCGATCGCGGACGGATCCTATCCGGGGTCGCGACCGCTCTATGTCTACGTCAAGAAAGCGCATCTGGCCGCGGTGCCGGGGTTGCGCACGTTCCTCACCCTCTACGCCGCGAACTGGTCGAAGACGGGGCCGCTGGTCCGGCGCGGGCTGATCGCCGCGCCACCGGCGATCCAGGCGCGATCGGCGGCGATCATCGCGCACGAAATCCCGCTCGATCCGGCGGCGCTGTCGTGACCGGCCCGACGCTCATCATCCTGGTGCTGGGGCTGGCGCTGATCGGCTGGTTGTCGGCGCGGATGCGCGCGGTGGCGTTCCGGCGCGGCAGCACGCGCCGCTTCAGTTCGCAACCGGTACATCACGGCTGGTTCGTCGCGCTGTGGACGCTGGCGCCGCCGCTGCTGTTCCTCGCGATCTGGTCGGTCACCTCGCCCGCGCTGGTGACCGACACGGTCGTCGCGCATCCCGCCGCGATGCAATTGCCGCCGCCGGGGTTCGACCGCGCATCGATCCTGTCCGAAGCGCGCAGCCTGGCGCAGGGGCGCAGCCACGGTGCCTTCCACCCGCTCGCGGCGACGCTGGCGCCCGTCTATGCCGCGGCGCAGACCCGGTTCGACTGGATCGCGAGCGGGATCGCGCTGTTGCTGGCCTTTGCAGGCGGCGCCTACACTTTCACCCGCGTCCGCCCGGGCTTTGCCGCCCGCACCCAGGTCGAACGGGTCGTGATGCTGTTGCTGCTGGGGGCGTCGCTGATCGCGATCCTGACGACGATGGGGATCGTCGCCTCGCTCCTGTGGGAGGCGGCGCGATTCTTCCACACGGTTCCGGTGTGGGAATTCCTGTTCGGCACGCATTGGAGCCCGCAGGTGATCAGCGCGACCGATCCGGGCGCCAGCCTGGGCGCGGTGCCGCTGTTCTGGGGCACGTTCTTCATCGGTGCGGTGATCGCGATGATCGTCGCGATCCCGTTCGGGCTGATGAGCGCGATCTATCTGACCCAATATGCGCGCGCCGCGACCCGGCGCTGGATCAAGCCGACGCTGGAGATGCTCGCGGGCGTGCCGACGGTCGTCTACGGCTATTTCGCCGCGCTCACCGTGGCGCCTGCGGTACGGCGGCTCGGGGTGGCGCTGGGTATTGCGGACGCCTCTTCCGAAAGCGCGCTGGCGGCGGGACTGGTGATGGGGATCATGATCATCCCGTTCGTGTCGTCGATGGCGGATGATTCGCTGTCCGCGGTGCCCTCGGCGATGCGCGACGGCAGCCTGGCGATGGGCGCGACCAGTTCGGAAACGATCCGCAAGGTGCTGGTCCCCGCCGCGCTGCCCGGCGTCGTCGGCGGCGTGTTGCTGGCGATATCGCGCGCGATCGGGGAAACGATGATCGTCGTCATGGCCGCCAGCGGCGTCGCGACGCTGACCGCCAATCCCTTCGCCAGTACCACGACGGTGACCAAACAGATCGTCGACCTGCTGACCGGGGAGGCGGAATTCGACAGTCCCAAGACGCTCGCCGCCTTCGCGCTGGGGCTGACGCTGTTCGTCATCACGCTGCTGCTCAACATCGTCGCGCTGACCGTGGTGAAGCGATATCGCGAAGCCTATGAATAGCATGATCGCGCCCATCGTGCCCACGGGCACCGCCGGTCCCGTCGTCCATCGCCCGACCGACTGGACGACGATGGCCTCGCGGCGTCACACCCGGCGGCGCTATGCCGCGGAACGCCGGTTCCGGTTGATGGGGCTGGCCGCGGTATGGTTGTCGGTGGGTTTCCTGGCGTTCCTGATCGGGACGATGCTGTGGCAGGGGGCAAGCGGCTTCGTCGAAACCCGGATCGCGCTGCCGATCGACGTGCGCGTCGATGTCGCGCCCGACCGGCTGACCGGACGCGGGGCGGACCTCGCGCTGGCGGGCGCGGGGCTTGAGGGGGAGGTGGATGCCGCCGCGACCGCCGCCTATGGACCCGATGGTCCCGACCTGTTGTCCGACGGCGCGTGGCTGCGCGTCCGTGATGCGGTGAAGCATGATCCGACGCTGCTCCAGCGCCATGTCGTGATCGCGGTGCCCGCCGCCGCCGACATCGACGTGGCCGAGAAGGGCAGGGGAACGTCCACCGCCGAGGCACAGGTCGCCCGGCTGAACGCCGCGGGTGTCGTGTCGCGCGGACTGAACCTGGGGTTTCTGACCGACGCCGATTCGACCGATTCGACCCGCGTCGGCATCTGGGGCGCGTTCAAGGGTTCGTTGCTGACGCTGATCGTCACGCTGGCGCTGGCCTTTCCGATCGGGGTCTTTGCCGCCCTGTATCTGGAGGAATATGCGCCGCGGAATCGCTGGACCGACCTGATCGAGGTGTCGATCAACAATCTCGCCGCAGTGCCGTCGATCATCTTCGGGCTGCTGGGCCTCGCGGTGTTTCTCGGCACGTTCCATCTGCCGCGGTCGGCGCCCCTGGTCGGCGGGCTGACGCTGGCGCTGATGACGATGCCCGTGATCGTGATCGCTGGGCGCAACGCGATCAAGGCGGTGCCGCCGTCGATCCGCGATGCCGCACTCGCGGTGGGCGCATCGCCGGTACAGGTCGTGTTCCACCATGTCCTGCCGTTGGCCTTGCCGGGCATCCTGACCGGCACGATCATCGGTATGGCGCGCGCGCTGGGCGAAACCGCGCCGCTGCTGATGATCGGGATGCGCGCCTTCATCGCTGCGCCGCCCGACCGGATCACCGATCCCGCCACCGTCCTGCCGGTGCAGATCTTTCTCTGGTCGGACGAGGTCAACCGCGGCTTCGTCGAAAAGACCAGCGCCGCGATCATCGTCCTCCTGGTCTTCCTGCTCGCGATGAACGGGCTGGCCATCTACCTCCGCAATAGATTCGAGACCCGCTGGTGACCGCATCCCAACCCAAGATCACGGCGCGTAACGTCAGCGTCTATTACGGCGCGACGCGCGCGATCGACGATGTGTCGATCGACGTGACGCAGGATGAGGTGGTCGCCTTCATCGGCCCGTCGGGCTGCGGCAAATCGACGTTCCTGCGCACGCTCAACCGGATGAACGACACCGTCGCCTCGGCGCGGGTCGAGGGGCAGATCCACCTCGACGGGCAGGACATCTATGCCCCCGACATGGACGTCGTCCAGCTGCGCGCGCGCGTCGGCATGGTGTTCCAAAAGCCCAATCCCTTTCCCAAATCGATCTACGACAACGTCGCCTATGGCCCGCGCATCCACGGGCTGGTCGACGGGCGCACCGCGCTGGACGACATCGTCGAAGGGTCGCTGCGCCGCGCGGGGCTGTGGGACGAGGTCAAGGATCGGCTGACCGACAGCGGCACCGCATTGTCGGGCGGGCAGCAGCAACGCTTATGCATCGCGCGCGCGATCGCGGTCGATCCCGAAGTCATCCTGATGGACGAACCGTGCAGCGCGCTCGACCCGATCGCGACCGCCAAGATCGAGGAGCTGATCCACGAGCTAAAGGGCCGCTACGCGATCGTCATCGTCACGCACAATATGCAACAGGCGGCCCGCGTGTCGCAGCGCACCGCCTTCTTCCACCTCGGCCATCTCGTCGAATTCGGCGCGACGTCGGACATCTTCACCAATCCCAAGGCCGAACGGACGAAGGATTACATCACCGGGCGCTACGGTTGACCCCGGTTACGGACAGATAATAATGGATCACACGGTCAAGGCGTTCGACGCCGATATCGGTCAGCTGCGCGGGCTGATCAGTCAGATGGGCGGGCTCGCCGAAAATGCGATCGGCCTCGCGATGCAGGCGTTGCAGCGCCAGGACCCCGCGCTCGCGAGCCGGGTGCGCGCGGGCGACAAGTCGATCGATGCGATCGAGGCGGAAGTCGAACGGCTGGTCGTCAAGGTCATCGCGTTGCGCGCGCCGATGGCGAACGACCTGCGCGAAGTCGTCGCCGCGCTCAAGATCGCCGCGGTCGTCGAACGGATCGGCGATTATGCCAAGAACATCGCCAAACGCGTGCCCATGATCGAAAGCGACCAGCGGATCGAACCCATGTCGATCCTGCCCGCGATGGCGCGGATGGCCGCCGAGATGGTCCGCAACGCGCTCGACGCGTTCGCCGCGCGCGATGCGGAGGCGGCGGTGCGGGTCGTCGAAAGCGATGCCGCGCTCGACGATTTCTACGACAGCATCTTTCGCACGCTGGTGACCCATATGGTCGAAAATCCGAAGACGATCAGCCAGGTCGCGCACCTGTTGTTCGTCGCCAAGAATCTCGAACGGATCGGCGACCATGCGACCAACGTCGCCGAAATGGTCTATTTCGCCGCGACCGGGACCCAGATGGCCGACCGCGACCGCGGCGGCGACGACATCGTACAGGAGTACCGCTGATGCCCCATGCCCGGATGTTGCTGGTCGAGGACGATGCCGCGCTGGCGGAATTGCTCGTCTATCATTTCAAGCGCGAGGATTTCGAGGTCAGCCACACCCCCGATGGCGAGGAGGCGTTGCTGCTCGCCAAGGAAAAGGCGCCCGACATCGTCCTGCTCGACTGGATGGTCGAGGGGATTTCGGGGATCGAGGTGTGCCGCCGCCTGCGCCGCATGCCCGAAACCGCGAACGTGCCGATCATCATGCTGACCGCACGGGGCGAGGAGGAGGACCGCGTCCGTGGGCTCGAAACCGGCGCGGACGATTATGTGACCAAACCCTTTTCGCCCCGCGAACTGGTCGCGCGCGTCGGCGCGGTGCTGCGCCGCGTCCGCCCCGCGCTGGCGGGCGAAGCGCTGAGCTATGCCGATATCGAGATGGACACCGTCGGGCATAAGGTCCGCCGCGCGGGCGAGGTCGTCAGCCTGGGGCCGACCGAATTCCGACTGCTCAAGCATTTCCTCGAACATCCCGGCTGGGTGTTCAGCCGCGAACGGCTGCTCGATGCCGTCTGGGGGCATGACAGCGATATCGAGAGCCGGACGGTCGACGTCCACATCCGGCGGCTGCGCAAGGCGATCAACATCGGCGACTGCCCCGACATCATCCGCACCGTCCGATCGGCGGGCTATGCGCTCGATTCGGGTGTCTAGCACCCCGGCGATTCGGGCGTCCGGCGCGCCGGATCGGCGGGGCTGAAACCGGGCCGACCGAATCGGCAGCGCAACGATGGACCCCAATCGCGTTCAGCGCGTTGGGGCGTGGCGTGATCGACGAGACCGCGCACTGATTAGGAGAATTCCGATGAAGCTCATCCTGTTGGCCGCCACGGCCCTGATCGCTGCGCCGCTGGCCGCGCAGACCACGCCGCCCACCCCTGCGGACTCGACGATGCCCGCCGACCAGACGACGACCGACCCGACGCCGGAGACGCCCGCACCGATGCCGATGCAGGCACAGGGTACCGCCGATGCCTCGACGATGCCCGCCGAGCAGCCGATGCCCGCGCAGCAGTCGATGCCTGGCCAGATGCAGAATTCGACGATGACGCCCGGTGGCTATCAGCCGTCGGCGCCCGCGATGTCGGGCACGATGACCCCCGGCGTCGCGCCGGTCTACAAGCCCGCGATGTCGCCGTCGGAGGCCTATCCCGCGCCTGCACCGATGGCGAAATATCCGATCTGCAAAAAGGGCCAGTACGACAAGTGCATGCAGCCCGGCGGTCGCTGATCGCATCGTGATCGGGGCGGGGTAGTGACCGGTCGACGGTTGCGCCCCGCCCGATACCATCTAGGAAAGGCGCTCCATCTTCGCGTGAAGGAGCGCCTTTTTCCATGACCGACATTCGATTCGACGACAAGGTAGCCATCGTGACCGGCGCGGGCGGTGGCCTTGGCCGCGGCTATGCGCTCGAACTCGCCCGCCGCGGGGCGAAGGTCGTCGTCAACGATCTGGGCGGGTCGCGCGACGGCACCGGCCATTCGGACGCCGCGCTGAAAGTGGTCGAGGAGATCGAGGCCGCGGGCGGCCAGGCGATGTCGAACGGCGGCAACGTCGCCGATTACGACCAGATGGTCGAGATGGTCGCCAAGGCCAAGGAACGCTGGGGCGGGGTCCACATCCTGATCAACAACGCCGGCGTCCTGCGCGACAAGAGCTTCACCAAGATGGAGCCTGCCGATTTCGAATTCGTGGTACGCGTCCACCTGATCGGATCGGCCTATGCAACCAAGGCGTGCTGGGACACGATGCGCGAACAGAATTACGGGCGCGTGCTGATGACCGCATCGTCGACCGGCCTGTTCGGCAATTTCGGCCAGGCCAATTACGGCGCCGCCAAACTGGGTCTCGCCGGGCTGACCAAGACGCTCGCGATCGAGGGGGCGAAGAACAACATCAAGGTCAACACGATCGCCCCGACCGCGGGGACGCGGATGACCGAAGACCTGTTCCCCGAGGCCGCGTTCGAAGCCTTCGCCCCCGAAAAGGTCGCGCCGGGCGCGGTGTTCCTGGTCAGCGAGGATGCCCCCACCAACGTCATCATGGGCGCGGGCGCGGGCGTGTTCCAGGCATCCTATGTCACGCTGACCCCGGGCAAGCTGCTGACCGGCGACGATCTGTCGGTCGAGGGCGTCGCGGCGAACTGGGGCGCGATCACCGACCGGACGGGCGAGATCGTGCCGCAGATGGGTGCCGAACAATCGATGATGATCGGCCGCAAGCTGCAGGGCGGCTGAGCCGGAGCGAGGCAGTAGCGATCGGGGGCGATCGGCGAGCGGCACCCGTCGTTCGCACCGCTCCCCGATCGTCCACCGGTGCGGCGGCGGCGCCAAAGTTCACATAAGGTCACGCCAAAACGCATCGTCGCGCGCGCCGAAACCGGTGGCGTGATGGACGAGGCTGTCGACGGTGCGAAAGAGCAGATGCACGATGACAGCCGCAGCGCGTGTAGGACAGCGCGCGTTTGACGAGCGTGCGTCGTCGGTGAGGGCCATGCCGGGTTCGTGACATCGGGTAAGGTCATTCTGCTGTCTGGACGGCGGCCTTAAAGATACGTTCGGTTCGGAAGAGCAATGGCCGATTCCGCCCAATTCCGGACGTTCGAGCGGCAATCCGGGCTTTCGATAGCGGCCATTCTTTAGAGCGGTTTTCGTTCGATGTGAGTCGAACAGGGATTCCCATAAGCGTGCGGATCTGATTCAGGGTGCTGGCTGGATGGAGGTCGGCATGGATGGGCAAGCCATTATCAATGGATCTGCGTTCGCG
>Ga0206131_10001517_pt1 | contig 29813 bp, 25 predicted proteins | sample Helgoland_Spring_FD_148636 | JGI IMG/M metagenome (GOLD analysis project Ga0206131, IMG submission 148636) | Pelagic subsurface seawater microbial communities from Kabeltonne, Helgoland, North Sea - Helgoland_Spring_Bloom_20160517_1 | ecosystem: Environmental > Aquatic > Marine > Epipelagic ...
CATTTGCTGTAGTACTTGTTTCATTGAAATTATCAATAGTTAACATTGAAGGATGTGATGACCAATTTGCTATGGTTTGTATCTCAACACTGCCATTACCACTAGTAACTGGTATACCTGCATTGCCATATGAGTCTGTAAATGCAATACTATAAGTTACATTACCTTTAGTATCATTTGCATTTACAATGTATCTTACATTCCATATATTACGATGAATATCAATTGTATTCTGATATATATCGTATTGTGCAGCGGTTGTCACATTAGAAACAGAATCTCCACCAGAATAGAATGTAACTACCGGTGTACCAATTATTTTATCAGCAACAAATGAAACTATTACTTCATTTCCTGCTACCGCTCTAGTAGGATCTGTATTATTTGATGACAACTTAACATCTGATAATGTTGGTAATGTAGTAGAATCGTCTGCTATTGAATCAAATATGTATGCTTTTCCTGAATTCGCGCCAGGTGTTTGAGATAATGCATCTTCGTCATCTTCATAACGTGCTCCAGCAATAATTCTTTCATATGATATTGCAACAGAGAAACCGAACTCATCGCCAGATTGATCGGGACCAAATGCATTTGGATTATATAATTTCTGTAATTCTGAACCAGTTAATGCATCAAATATATATGCAACACCTGCAGATTCCTGATAATCTAAATTCCAAGGACCTGAGCCGTATACATCTTCTAGATAAGCACCCACAACAACTCTATTATCTGAAATGGCTACTGCACTAGCAAATCCATCGCCTGAGGCACCACCTGGATTATCAATTGTATGTAATAGAGACAATGTGTTTGTGTCATATACATATGCTCTGCCTTTACTAGAATCTGCAAGAGACGCACCAACTACAAATTTATCACCATCAATTGCAACACTAGTGCCGAAATATTCATTTCCTGCGCCTGCTGGGTTGTAAATTGGTTTAATTGTATTACTTGGTATGTGCATTATATATATTGCACTGGTGTCATTGTTATCTCTTACATAAGGAGCGCCCCAAATTGCATAATCACCAGAAACATCAACCGCATGTCCCATATAGTATATACTGGTTCTCCTTGGATTGTCATATCTCTTGATATAATTAGTTGGTGTTGTGCCGGACATATCATATATATAAACTACACCGCCATTATTTTGATCATAATCATTATGTGATACCCCAGATTGTTCTTCACCTGGTGCACCTACAATTGCATATTTCCCATCAATTGCAACTGATTGGCCGAAATAATCATAATTTTCATCTGGGCTAGGATGTGGTATGTGATGTAGTAATGAATAATCACTTCTATCAAATACATACACAGAACCAGATCCGTAATCTCCATTTAATGCTATATCACCCTGTGCACCAACTATAATATAATCTTCGGATATATCTACTGAATACCCAAAATTATCATTTGATCTTGAATTGCCTAATCCATTTGGATTAACAAGTGTATGCAGCAATGTGCCAGTTGATGAATTTACTACGTATACCACCCCAGAACTGCTGGTAGTGCCATGCTCTTCGGCATATGCGCCAATTACTGCTACGTCTCCATGAACTGCTACTGCATAACCGAAATAATCACTTCCTGTAGTACTTGTTTCATTGAAATTATCAATAGTTAACATTGATGAAACACTAGACCAATTTGCTATGTTTTGTATCTCAACACTGCCATTACCACTAGTAACTGGTATACCTGCATTGCCATATGAGTCTGTAAATGCAATACTATAAGTTACATTACCCAGAGAATCGTTGGTATCTACTATATATGTTGCAGTCCATTTGTTAGTATATAGTTCGGAATTAACATAAGATAGCGTATTGGTTACAATTGAACCGCCAGAATAGAATGTGACTACCGGTGTACCAATTATTTTATCAGCAATAAATGAAACTGTAACTTCATTTCCTACTACCGCTCTAGTAGGATCTGTATTATTTGATGCCAACTTAACATCTGATAATGTTGGTATTGTAGCAGAATCATCTGCTATTGAGTCGAATATGTATGCTTTTCCTGAATTAACGCCAGATGTTTGAGATAATGCATCTTCGTCATCTTCATAACGTGCACCTACAATAGCATAGTCACCACTTAGCGAAACAGAGAAACCGAACTCATCGCCAGATTGATCGGGACCAAATGCATTTGGATTATACAATTTCTGAATTTCCAAACCAGTTAATGCATCAAATATATATGCAACACCTGCAGATTCCTGATAATCTAAATTCCAAGGACCTGCGCTGTATACATCTTCTAGATAAGCGCCCACAATAACTCTATTATCTGAAATGTCTACTACACTAGCAAATCCATCGCCTGAGGCATTGCCTGGATTATTAATTGTATGTAATAGAGCAAGTGTATTTGTACTATACACATATGCTTTTCCTTTACTAGAATTTGCAAGAGACGCGCCAACTACAAATTTATCACCATCAATTGCAACACTAATGCCGAAATAGTCCTGTCCCGCGCCTGCTGGGTTGTAAATTGGTTTAATGGTATTACTTGGTATGTGCATTATATATATTACAGTGGTGTCATTGCTATCTTTTCCATAAGGGGAACTCCATATTGCATAATCACCAGAAACATCAACATCATGTCCCATATAATAGCTACTGGTTCTCCTTGGATTGTCGTATCTCTTGATATAATTAGTTGGTGTTGTGCCTTCCATATCATATATATAAACTACACCGCCATTATTTTGACTATAATCATTATGAGATACCCCAGATTGTTCTTCACCTGGTGCACCTACAATTGCATATTTCCCATCAATTGCAACTGATTGGCCGAAATAATCATAATTTTCATCTGGGCTAGGATGTGGTATGTGATGCAGTAATGAATAATCACTTCTATCAAATACATACACAGAACCAGATCCGTAATCTCCATTTAATGCTATATCACCCTGTGCGCCAACTATAATATAATCCGCAGATATATCTACTGAATACCCAAAATTATCATTTGATCTTGAATTGCCTAATCCATTTGGATTAACAAGTGTATGCAGCAATGCGCCAGTTGATGAATTTACTACGTATACCACCCCAGAACTGCTGGTAGTGCCATGCTCTTCGGCATATGCACCAATTACTGCTACGTCTCCATGAACTGCTACTGCATAACCGAAATAATCATTTGCTGTAGTACTTGTTTCATTGAAATTATCAATAGTTAACATTGAAGGATGCGATGACCAGTTCGGTATCGGCGAAAGTGTTACATTTCCGGTAATGTTATTTGATGCAGTATCTCCTGCAATCCCATCAACATCCGTAAATGTAATACTGTATGTTATATTTCCAGGAGTATCATCCGTATGTATTACGAAACTTGCCTTCCATGTGTCATTAAACGTATTGAGACTTTCGTAAGTTACTGTATTAGTAATGTCATACTCAACTTCATTATTGACAGTTTTGAATGTTACTGTGGGCTGTGGTATATTTTTTGATGCTTTCATAGTAACACTTACTATATTACCTTCTACTGCATTGGTAGGGTCTTGATTATTTGAAGAAAGTATTATACTATCTAATGTTGGGCTTGAACCTACTAATCTTGGTACAGAATCAAATATGTATGCTTTTCCTGAATTAACGCCAGATGTTTGAGATAATGCATCTTCGTCATCTTCATAGTACGCGCCGCCAATTGCATAGTCGCCACTTATTGCTACTGCGTAACCGAAATTATCGCTATCATGTCCACTAAATGCATTTGGATTTGAAATAGTCTGTATGTGTGAAAAATCTGTTCTTGAGAATATATACATTTCGCCTGAATTTTCATGTGTATCTGTATTCCAATGACCTGCTGGATATTGTGATATATACGGAGAACCAATAACAATATAATCTTCTGAGATATCAACTGAATACCCAAATCGGTTGTTCGATAGACTGCCTGTGCGAGGATTGCGCAATGTCGCTAGTAATGCGTTAGTTTCAGTATCATAAACATATGCGACACCTTCATCAGTAGTATTATTAGATGTATCATCATAAAGGTAAGCAGTAACTACTGCATGATTGCCCATAATTGCAACTCCGAAGCCAAAATAGGATGATGCTGTCCAATTGGTACTTGGCATAGTGATCAAAGATGTCACACCAGTTACAATGTTATGTATATAGAACCCGGATCTGCCATTAGTGCCCCTAGCATAAGGAGCACCCCACACAGCATAATCACCAGAAACATCAACATCCCATCCCATATAGTATCTACTAGTTCTACTTGGATTGTCGTATTTCCTGATATAATTAGTTGGTGTTGTGCCTTCCATATCATATATATAAACTGCGCCGCCATTTCTATTATTAATATCACTATCAGATACCCCAGATTGTTCTTCACCTGGTGCACCTACAATTGCATATTTCCCATCAATTGCAACTGATTGGCCGAAATAATCATAATGTTGATCTGGGCTAGGATGTGGTATGTGATGTAGTAATGAATAATCACTTCTATCAAATACATACACAGAACCAGATCCGTAATTTCCAGTTATTGAAATATCGCCCTGTGCGCCAACTATAATATAATCCGCAGATATATCTACTGAATACCCAAAATTATCATTTGATCTTGAATTGCCTAATCCATTTGGATTAATAAGTGTATGCAGCAATGCGCCAGTTGATGAATTTACTACGTATACCACCCCAGAACTGCTGGTAGTGCCATGCTCTTCGGCATATGCACCAATTACTGCTACGTCTCCATGAATTGCTAATGCATAACCGAAATAATCATTTGCTGTAGTACTTGTTTCATTGAAATTATCAATAGTTAACAATGTAGGAGTTGCTGACCAATTTTGTACACCATCTACGCCTTGACTTGCCGGAATTATTACAGGTCCTTGAGTGAATCTACTACGGTTAGAATAAAACATTGTTTGGTCAATTACTACAGCATTTTCTGATACAATACCGTTATCCCATTCACCTCGCAAAGGTTTTCCAATTATACCAAAATCAATAGAGTTTCCACTGGCAGGAGATCCAAAAGATTCTTTTGGTTTAGTACTTATTTTTTTTCTGTGACCTGCTCCTATTGCACCAGAAGCTTGGTGAGCCTCTGAAATACTACCACGATCTGCTATTTCTAAAAAATCTAATAGTTTTCTAACTTTAATTTTACTTAACGTAGTGTCTGGCGACATTTGCCCTTTAATATCTAAACCATTGATCCGTATCTTTGACATTCTGGTTGCTCCCAATTATTATTCATTACTATTTATATTAATATAGTAATTAATGTATATTAATATAAAAAAGGTATCATTTTAAAAATGATACCTTTTTTTCTTTTAATAGTCCTGGCGTCTTTTTGGGTTTTGTAGGGTTCGTAGATTTATACTTGTGTAGATCAAAATATGGTTATTCCAGTTTCTCAGATTCTTCTAAGTCAAAGTCTGCTAGTAAGCCTTCTAATTCACGCATTGCACGTTCACGTACTTCGGTGTCTACTGCTTCTTCCATGTCTGGTTCATCTTCTGCCAAGTCATCCAATTCTTGTTCCAATCTAGCCATTGCTAAATTTTTATCTAAATGACCTCGAATAACCATCATGTAAATACCACCAATAGTATCTTCTACAAATGCATTTCCTCTATCTGAAAACATACCGTACTCTTGTGCTTCCGACATTAGAGCATCATAAATTTCGTCTTCATTTACTGAATACTCAAGTGGATTATCGCCGTTGCTTGGCTGGATAGATTTCTTTTGTCTAGAAATAGAGTTAGCAGTCTTTTTAGAAAAATCATCCAAGTCAAGTTCACCATTAGCCGGTGTTGCTCTGTATTCTGCTTCAGCATTTAGTGCTTCAACATTATCGCCGCATCCGCACGGCCCTTCGCCACAACCACAGCCACTGTCCATTGGTGTAATTTCAACAGTCTTGCCTGCAAGTGTTAACATTCTCATTAATTCTTCTGGATGCTCAGTACTCACGTTTGTCGTAGTAACAGCTTTTCCGTTATTATCAGTCACAGTTAAGTTATAATGTTTGCTCATTCTTCATCTCCTGATATAACAGATTCGCTTGATTTTTCATCTGTATCCATTTGATCCGGTGCTGTATCTTTTTTAGGATCAATACTTAGTTCATTCTCAACAGTTACTTCATCTCTTTTACTAAGAGATTTTAGGAAATTATCAATAAATCCTCTGCCGTAATTTTCACCATTATCTGATTTGTCATCATACTCAGAATCTAGAAGTGCTTTTTTATCACTATTATCTTCTTCTGTTTCTTGTGGATCCCAACCTTCAGGATGCACAGCAATATGTGACATATTCATTTCTAATAGATCAGATAATTGAACTCTTAGGATATCAGCGGAAACAGGGTATCCAGTTTTAATTTCTATCTTTGAAACTTTTGTGTTGCTTACATCGTCAGAAAAGAACAATGGATTTTTGGTAATAGGCGTTGTCGATGTACGTGATATAGAAATCAAGTCATACTTACCTAGAAAACGCTCAATACGATTTACATCCTCTTCATTCAATTCTGCTGCAAATCTCAAGGTTAAACAACATTCCCTCGTAGACTCTGTTAAATATTCTCTAAAACTTTTCATTGGTCTCTCCAATTTATATTGTTATTTATCAACATTCGAAGAATCTTTAACATTTGATATTCTTCTTAGTAATTCGTTTCTATCGATAACAACTGACCCTGAACCATCAATCTCATTATGATTAGATTTTTGTTCTTGCTTTTCGATTTGATGTTCAAGTTTTGCTTTCTGCATCTGTAAATTAATCATCTTTAATTTTCTATCAACTTTACTATCTTTTGCTTCCATGGCAGTCTTTAGCATAGAGTTTGCAGTTTCCATAAGTTTTGCACCTGCATGCACTTCGACATTCATCCCCAACTGAAATAACTCTTCAAACGCACTAAGTGCCTTTGCATGGATTTCATCCATCTCCCTATCGTGTTGATTTAAGTCTTGAACCATTGGAAGTGCAGCATCAATCTTGTCAGTTGTATCAATCGCTGAATTTAACATAGCAGTTAGTTCATTTGATTGTGCAATCTTTGTTTCAGATTCTTTAACATCCACATGTTCTTCTTCTACTTTTGGTGCTAAGTTAAATGTTTCTTCTAACTTTTTTGTCATTGTATTATCCTATTTTTTCTTTTTAGGTTTACGTACTTTAGGTTTCTTGGTATTTTGGTATATATCACCTTCATTCAAAACTCTAAACTTCATGCCTCTTTTCTTAGCCCACGATGTCGCTGCTTCCCATTTAGCATAATTTATTGCAACTTGTGCTTGGTCACCCCTGCCTTTAGCAAACTCTAGTTTCGTCTGTGATGATGGTTTTATCTCTATAAGTTCTGCATGTTTTTTACCACTTGCATCTATATAGGTTATTACAAAATCTGGTACATAACCTGTTACTTTTCCTGTAAGTGGATTTTGATATGTTATTTTTACAGGTTCACTAGCCCAAGCAACAATATTTGGATTTTCATCACAAAAATTCATAAACGTATGTTCCCAACTACTTCTAAAAGTAGGGGTCTTACCGCCCGCATATTTTTGGGCATTTTTTATAGGGTACTTACCTTGATGAAATTTAGTCATTTAATAATCGCTCTTGCAATATATTTATTCGGCTTTTTTTCTGACATTTTACCAGTAACATACCCATATCGCAAAGCGTTATTAATAATAAATGATCCTAGATCATTAAGTTTAAAATCAGTTGATACTTGGTCAACTAGATACGAAGCATCAACTCCATATTGTTTAGCAGTTGTTAATATTTCATTTGCAAAAACTTTAGCACGTTCAACGGAAAAACCTTTTTTAACAAGTTTAGCAACAAGTATATCAATATTCATCTAATGCCTCCCGTTTTATTTCTCAAATTTAATATATTATTCTGAGTTGCAGAACGAGATTTGGAATCAAATTGTACTCCGGGCGTGCGTAAATCTTTGTCTGAAAAATCTGAAGTTGGTGCAGAAAATGTTGGTGCAGTTGATACTACCGTAGTACGAGGACCAGTAGTATTATTCCCAAGTCTAGTAGATTTCAATAATGAATCTCTGATTATATCGCCGCCTACACCAAAGCGACTTTGTGAAGTTTTTAGTGCGGTTTGTATTCTGCCTATTCCAGTATTGCCACCTAGTATACCTTGCGCGATTGGAGATGTGATATTATCCAAATTAATTGATTTACCATTTAAAAAAGAAGTTATAAGTTCATTTGATATCAAGTTTGCTAAATCAATACCTGTGAATCTATCAGTGCCGCCATTTGCAAGTCTTGCATCTGGGAACCCAGCAACATTAGGATATAATATATCACTAGAGTATGGATTATCAGGAAATCTATTCCTACTGTTTAACGAATTTTGCATTTCGCCAAAATCATCATACTGCTTTAATGATGAGGCAGGCATTGGTATCGCTGTCGCAATTTCCTCAGCAAATAATTTTTGAGCCTCTGCTTTTTCTTCTTCGGTAGCATCTGGATTTGATTTTACATATTTCAATGTACCGCTTAGTTTTTTAAGTCTGCTTAATTGTTCTCTGGCATTGGTGTCGGATGAGACCCCAAAGACAGAATTATCTTTGGCAATTTGATCCAATCCATTAAAATCATTATCAATTTGTCCCAGATTTTTACCATCGGCCAATCCAGAAATCATTGTTTCTAATCTTTTGTTAGTGTTAATATTAGAAATTAGTTTCATTGCCTTGGCAACACTATTGCTTGGATCCAAATCTTCTAAAATAAATTCCAAACCTTGTTTCATCCAATCTGGCATAGTAACATTATTTTGAGGCGTCCCAAATATAACATTCTCAGGTTGTAATTGAAGATCAATTGTTCGTAATGATGAGTCTGAATAATCGCTGCCACTGAATGTAATATTAGTCAGAAGAGGATTTATTATTTCTATTTTTTGGATTGAAGCGGAATTATTACTCGCAACTGATTCGCCACCGCGCTGATCTTTTCCGCGAGGATCTATACCAGTATTACTTCCGAATGACCCAAAGAAATGATAGATAACTATTTTTTTAAAACTTCGGTAATACCCTGTATCTTCAGCATTTGATGGAAGACTACGACCAGAGGTTCTGTCTCTAATCGTGCTATCTAAAACACTAGATTCAGTCCCAAGATTGGCATTTTTAAAAAAATTACTATATAACTCATTTGCAATTGTGAAGCCACTCCCGTCAGTCTTATCATATAGACTGACGGAAATCTCAGGAAAATTAACATAAACAGGTAAATGTACTCTTTTACCATATTTGTCAACGGATACTGTTTCAGTTGAAATAGTTATTGGTGAGACTGTTTTGGCGAATGATGACATACCAGATGATAATCCAGTTACTGTATCTATGAACTCAATAAACCACATATCTCCCATTTTGGGAGCATTTGTGATATATTCACCAGAAAAACCAAACTTGCTGGCGGCTTGATTACTACCTGCCAGAATGGTTGCATCTGTACGTTCGTTTTGTAAAGACTTATCCGCCATATTAAATTACCTATTATCCACTCAAACTTGAATCATTAGTAAATCCCGGTGAAGGCATCAAATCAGTGTCAGTTAAAATAGCGTTATCATACTGAAGTGTCAAGTTGATTGTAATTGCTTCCGATACTGCATAATCACTTTGTGAATAATCTGTATTTGTTAGGAAACAACCTTCTAGTTGCCACTGTTCAATTGGATTACCGTCGTTGCCGTTTAGCGTTTCGATAAGTGTAGAGAACTTGTAGTTTGTTCCTGAAAGAGGACCGGTTTGATTTCTGTGATCTAATTGTGATTGCACCTGACGACCAACTAGTTTAGTTAGTGAGTTAGCGACATCATCACGTAAAGTGATCGTAATTGGTTCCCAAGTATGCTTGCCCATCATGTACATACGAGAGTTGTATGAATCTATAGGAATTGACTCGTGTGAAACTTTAGGACGAGTTACATTCATAACCTGTCTTGTGAAATCTGTTGTGTTCTCTGAAAGACCGCCAAAGCCAGCAACTTGCACTCTAAAACGATAGTTTAATTTAGGCTGTAAAATACCTGTACCTGTTGCAGCGCCGCTATCTGTTGGAACACCGAAATTTTGTAATGTTCTTGCCATAATGATATCTCCTGATATAGTTTTGCGTTATACAAGTATTTATCAGTATTTATTAAAATTAAAGTTGTAGTTAATAAAAAACCCGACATTGCTGCCGGGTCTCTTAAAATTATTATTTTTAAATACTATATTATAGTTCTTCGCCTGTATTACGAATACGTAGTGGTATATAGATAAATTCAACTGATTTGACTGGTTGAATTGCTATGTCTACCCATAATTCGTTTCTATCAATGCGTGCTGGTGTATTATTTGATTCATCGCATACTACTAAGAAATCATATAGACCTCTGTTAGTAACTAGACCGCCACAGAAACGCTCAACTGCATCACGCATGTTATCACGTGTGATTTTATCATTCTGCTCAAATAAGAACCCTCTGGATAGTTGGTCTAAACTATAACGCATGTGGTTGACTAGTCTTGCTACGTTAATACGATCAAGTGCTGATGCAAATGATTGGCGTGTCTTTTGTCCATACACAACCAAACCTGTTCCTGGCATATCTGCAATTGGATTCATGCGGTTTGCATACATCACATCACGTTGTCCTTCTGTAAGACGAACACGAACAAATTCATTTTCACTGTTTACATAGCCAACTTGTGATGCATTAGTAACAATACCACGTGTCAAACCTGCTGGTGCAAACCATGGGAAGGATACTTGGTCTGAGAAAGCGATGGTACGCAATGCAATTGCTGATGCTGGCATAACAACTTCATTACCTGATAAATCAGTTGTTAAACCGTGTGGATAATAAACACCTGCATATGCATCGGTTACTGTATTATTATCTGCCCAGGCTTTAATATCTGTTGCAGTACCTTTTAGTGTCATTGGCGTGTCACCGATAACAAATGCTATTTCTTTTTTGTCTTTGTTTAGGCCAATCATTTCATCTGTTAGTTCAGGATAACCTGGTGCCGCAATCAAATTGAAGTATACTGCTTCCGCACGAATACCTTCGTTTGCTACTAGTGCAGCACTCATTGCCTCTGATACCATGTGGCGCTGTGCAAGTGAACCGAATTTACCTGAACCATCGAGGTTTACGCCTGATGCCCATTCCCATTTTCCATCTACATATTGCTTGACATTATATGTTGTATAATCCATATTAATCATTAGGATATTTTCTGGAAGTAGTTCAGCATTTGGTGTTTTTTCGTGTGCTGTACGTGCATTTTCATTGCCCAAAGTATCATACGGTGCATCTGCCGAGTAGTGACCGAAAATCATACCATTAGTTGATGATTGGTCAGCATTATCTAGTTTTACCCATTCAGCACCACTGTAACGCCAAATTACTGGATAATTTACTGCATCAGTATCAACCCAAATATCACCAGCAACTAGTACAGATGAACCATCTTTACGTGCTGTTGGACGACTTGAACGTAATTGTAATTCATTACCATAGATACCATCGTTATCTTCTGACCATGCATATTTAACCCATTGCTGTTCGCCGTTGACAAATTCAACTCTCATTAGTTCCATTTTTAAATCAGCATTATACCATAGTGTATCTGGTGCAATATCACCCTTAGGTGCTAGTGTACTCGATTCATATGAAAGGTCTTCCCATACTGTTGCTATAAATGTACTACCTGATGTGAAACCCATATCATTTGCGCCTGCTGAAAATGACAATGTTAGCCCTTTACCATCAGTTTTGATAAATCTAATTTTATTTGTTCCAACTTTTTCAATCTTTACATTATTATCATTCAACTCTGAATTATTCTGCATAGATGTAATAACAGTGTCAATTGATGCAGTTGTGAATGAAAACGCAGTTACATTACCGTCAACTGATACAGTAAATGCTGTAGTTATAGATGAAGTATCTACTATACCAATTTCACTTTGTATTTTTGTTTCAGTTGCGCCAGTGTGTCTACGTAATTCTAGGACGCCCTTTGTTTCACCACGTCTAGCATATACATCACCAAGAGTCATCAATGAATTGTTAATTGCAATATCATCATTGCTGTATACTGGAACTTGTAATGCCTGGAATGTGCCTGATACTGAATTATAATTTGCAAGTTTAATGTCTACACCACCACCTTGTTTCGTTAAGCGAACATAAACGTCACTTGATATTGGATTGGATGGTGCGAAATTTGCAAATGTGAAGTTAGGCGAAGCGATATCACCTAGTAGAACCCAAGTAGTTGAAATTTTCTTCCAATATGACATTTTTATGGTTGAAGCAACAACTGCAAAGTCACCTGCTGAACCAAATGTATTTACCGGTGCTGCATAACCAGATGCATTCATTGGTTCCACATTACCTGTGCCTGGTGCATCCATTAATACTGATGGTGCTTTTGCAACCCAATCTGTGCCATTATACTCAAATAATCCATAATCTGATGCTGTTGCTTCATGCCAATATGTGCCATTTACTAAGACGCCTGCAGGTTCTTCAGTACTTGCTTCTAATTCTGCTAGATCGATATCTGCACGAATAACATAAGCATTGTTTGAAACACCTAGATATTGATATGCTGCTAGTAGGCCATATTCGCTTGTCTCAGAACCCTGGACTATCGAGCCGCCTACTTCATAGAATTTTGGTTCGCCGAAAGTTTCTACTAATTCACGCTGTGAAGAAACTAAATAGGCAACACCAGAATTTGCTGGAATTGTGCCTGCTGCCAATGCTGTTCCTGAACCGTCTGTTTTGTTTGATGCTGTTGCTACTACAACTAGCGGTAGGGTACCTTGTGTTGCAGATACGTACTGTGATTCGTCCGTAACCATTACTGATACACCTGGGGATACTAATGTCGCCATTCTGTTTCTCCTTATAAAAACATATATTTGTTTGCTAAGAGTATTTATTAAATATACAGAAAAATGCGTATTTTTGAATTAACTACATAGACAATTGTTTGATAACTAAGATATATAGTTCATCAATTGGTCCAAGTTAAATTTTAATTCTTCTAAATCGCCGTTGTTATCAATAGTATAATCTGCCATCCACTGTTCAAGACTCATACTATCCTTAGACTCTGGAGGCAAGTGCATACTCCGATCAACCCAAATAGCATAATCAAATACACCAGTATTTCTCATTGCAAAAAATTCACGCTTGTTTCGCAAACCACAATAGATATCATAAGAAGCAAACATTTCTCTACCAAGTTTTGCTGCATCAGGAACATTATAATCGCAAATAGCGTTATACCATTCTTCTCGGTGACTATGCCTATCTGCGTAACATTCTTCTTCGCAAGTATACCCATACTTGTCTTTTAAATTATTATAAATGAATAGTTTTGAACAAAATTGAGAACTGCTTTCAAACGAATAACCATAATCATCACGTAAAAATTCACACACAGTATCTTTCCCGTGTCTACCGTGACCAATGACCAGCAATGTAGGCTTACTCATACTATATTCCTCTAGATTCGTTGTATAGACTAATATAGCATTGAATTAATAGATTGTCAAGTCTAATCGTAACCTAAATGTGCGACCTTAGAAATATCATCATCATCATCGATTTCAGATATTGGAGTTAACCATGTCGTTCGGTTATTCCAAATATCTTCAAAATCAGCATTTGAATTTACTAGTCGCTCATGATTTCCCCATAAACGTCTGATATAAGACTCGTATACACTACGCATCTCGTTTGTAGAGTATGATCCTGGAAATAAGTGTCCCTTGACTGCAAAAAACACTTCATTCAGTTTTTTAAGTTCATCTAGTGTCATAACAAATTTATTTATCATGTTATATTGTAGTTATCGCTAACTTGTTCTACTTTTCATATAGTAGCAGTTATCCAATTATGAATCCAAGTGGTGCTGATCCGTCTAGATAGTTTGAAAGATCAAGTTCTAACTTATCAATCATTACATCTGCTTCTGCTTTCATTTCTGCACCATTTAACGTCACGCCGCCTTGTGCACCAGGCAATGATGAAAATTTACCACGTGCTTCACCTAGCATACGTTTACAATATGCAAGAGCATAGTCTCTCAGCCAAGATTTTAAATATGGATCAACTAATAGTTGTTCATCATTACGTTCAACATGTACGTGAATAAGAACTAATGCATCGGCTCTCATTTTTCTTAATAGTTTTAATTTTTTAGTAACTGGATTCCAAATATACATAATATCTGTTGCTGCTACTTTATTTAAAGTTTCACGATACTGAGTAAAGAAATCAAATGTTGCAACCCCACCAATATGGTTATTAAGAAAGAAATATGAATTTGCATATGCCAACTCAAATGGATCCATGTCAACGCCGCCAGAAACTCCGTTACCAAATGAACGATTCCATATTTGCTTTACTTCTATGATTTCTTCTGGTAATGTATACTCTGCTACATCTTCTTTTAATTCTAACGCATAGAAATCTTCTTCAACTGCATTTTCTGAACGTTGTCTTATTTTAGAAAGAGCAATATCCAATGCAACATCATAATGCTCCGGATCCAATTCTATATCAATCATCCCATCGCCAAGCAATAGTCTGATTTGTTTGATTACATCATTCTTAATTTTATTTCTGGTTTCAGGCATAATTTATCTCCGATATACAGTATTTATCAGAAACTAAAAAATCCTTAGTATCAACGTCTGTTCATTAAACCTTCCGTTCATTTTTGTTTCAACACTCTTAACTGCACTAAACTCTTTCTGTAATGAACGCTTTGCAACCTTTTTAAACATGGATATCTGTTCCGCTGGTTTGCGCATAGTTTTTTGGACACTTTTATTTTCATCAAAGTTAATAAGGGTTGTTCCTTTAAATGACAATGAATTTTTATCTGCAGGATAATATATACCCAACTTGCGTGTCTTTGTATTATATGTCATAATAGCTTGAGCGTCTAAACATTCCAATGGTTTCTGACTTACACTATTCGTTGATGTATCTTGCTTACAGTACTTTACCTTAGATACGATCTTTTCCTTGCTCTGTGGTTTGTTCTTACGTGGGGCGCGGTTAATTTTACTTTCTTGAATAATCATATCACACGCATCTAGAATATTACGATACATTATCCACAAATTTTTGATTTGATCTTTTTTAAGATGATTGTAACCTTCTTTAATTTGTTCGTAATCATCCTTCTTGGTATCAGTCATGCGCTTCGGTGGGTTCAGTAGCATATCAATTTCAGAATACGCACCTTCATACATCCCTTGTATGCACTTTGCGTGATTTCCTTTTGCATCAACTTTTTTAAGAATTTTAAATGGATCAAAATTATTTAATGTAGATTTTTTATAATCAAATTGGTCAACAAAATCATCTATGTCATTTGCCATATCCATTGATTTTTCCTTGAGCAATTGTTGAATGTTAGGACGTTGGACATCCTTTATTTTTGCTTCTTCAATCTTCGCTTCTTTTACTTCAAGGCCACGCTGAATTAGATCTTCCAGTTTTTCTTTAACATACATATCAGCATCACGCATGGTGTTATTACTTACTCCAGGCAATGTTTCCAAATATGCTGTCATACCACTGTGATTTACTGGCATACCTTTCACCAACGCTCTAGTATATGAACAGACTGTCATTGGTATTAATACGTCAGATATATTTTTAACAGCCGATACTTGTTCCTTGGTGTATCCGTTTTGTCTCATCCAATCTATTACCCAAGGCTTGCCGTCCTTCTGTGTAAAGTAATAGTTATAATAAAATGTAGTTCGGCACCGTTCCCTGTAGTATTCTTCTGCAGACATATCATCTGCATATAGCCACTCCGGTTCTGGGCCTGTGTACTTTTCATCTACAAACTTAGGCGTCCTAGCCGGTTTAGATTTTTTACGTTTTAAAGTTGCTACCATGTCGAATCACTCCTTAACCCTATTTAATGTTAGTATATAATAATATAAAGATTTGTCAAGTTTTTTCTTAATTTTTAACAAAATCAGTATTACCATCAAGTTCTTTTACCCTTGGGATAATATCAGACTTCAATGCATTTATCAGTAATGCACTTCGAAAGTCATTTGAGTTATTAGGCATAGTACTATGCAAAGTTCTACCATCATACATCAATACATCTCCTGGTTTAGCAAGAAATTGCTGCCCCTCAGTAATTAGTCTATGGTTATAATGTTCTCTATTTTCTTCTAAGTCCTTATAATTAATTCGTTCTAAACTAGAACCAGGTAGATACGCAGTGCCACCATTCTCTAATGTAAAGTCATCTAGAGGAATGATAATTTGAACGCCAAGAGTTTCATAACTTTCGGCAAACTCCTCGAAACGATATGGAGTGTCAATATGAGCATATACTTTATTCGATGATGGACGAGTTGAAATGCAATCAACTACATGAATATCCCATTCATTAATACCGAATAGCCTATTTATTTGATTATATAATTGCCAAACAACTGGCTCCCACATCTCTCTTGGTGGCTGTGTTGTCCACCATACATCATACTCTCGTTCACCGTCATGTTTTCCATAGTAATTGCCATCTACTGCATTACCACGGTGATACCTTTCTGGATTAGTGGCCCATAATTTAAATTGTGAAATTGTAGTAGGATTAATTACATCCCGCATTACTAATGTGCCATCAGATACCATTTTATTCTCCACGATGTTTACTCCCTAATACTTAATGTTAGTATATGATAAATACAATTATAAGTCAAGGAAAAAATGATGCCAAGATTAAGTTTATGGAACCCACGCAAAGGTAATGACTATAAGTTCATTGACAAAATGGTGAAAGCACATTTTGAACATGGCGGTACTGCATTACTTGTACACAAGTATATAGGATCAGTTGATGAAACTGATCCCAACTATGACCCTGCAAATCCACCCATCCAAGACTTATTATTTATGGAAAATAGAGATAGACGATACGAAACTACAATTTTTGAGTTGCGTGGAACATATACTGTCAACGACCAAGACTTTGATCTATCACAATTTGGTATGTTCTTGGGGACGGACCAAAGTATATTTCAAGTTCATATAAACGACATGGTTGAAAGAATTGGTAGAAAACTTATGACAGGAGATGTAATTGAATTGCCTCACATGAGAGAGGATCTATTACTTGACGAAGAAGCAGAAGCAGTAAATCAATATTGGGTTGTCCAAGAAGGTTCGAAATCATCAGAAGGTTTTGATCCAGGATGGTGGCCACATATATGGCGTATACGTTGTAAACAACTACAAGATACACAAGAGTATACAGATATATTTGGAACTGGCGAAGAAGTAGATGACTTGAAGAATTTACTTTCAACATATAATAAAGAACTTGATATAAATGAAGCGATAATTGCAGAAGCACAGGAAAATGTACCGGGTAGATACTATGATTATAGAAAAAATAATTTAGAATTTGCAGTAGAAAATTCAGAACATCCCGGTGATGTCGATTATTCTACAGTCGAAAATGGAATTTCATTTCCACAATACCCAGATGATAATGCATTTTTTCTCAGAACTGATTACACGCCGCATAGATTATTTCAATATAGAGATAACAAATGGTACAAAATAGAAGACGACGACGGCTCTTGGCAAGTTGGAAACTATCTACACCATAAATTTATCAACAATGATGGCATAGTTACATTGGATGATGGTACTGAAATTACGTCACGTGTTAATTTGTCAAAAGCAATTAAACCTAAAGTAGACTAAGAAAAATATTATGAAACAATTATTCACTGTAAATCTCACATTACAATATGGATTGGATTAACGATGGCAGATTTAAGACAACTACACTTTTATGATGAACAGGTAAGACGTTACTTGCTTCAGTTTATTCGTATTTTCAGTGGCTTTAATGTGAAAACTGGTAAAAAATTAAATGACGGAACAAGTGATTACTATATAAAAGTTCCGAGTCGTTATGGCGATGTATCAAGAATGGCTGCAACAATTATGAAAGGCAATAGTGAAAATATTGTTAATTCAGCACCATTTATTTCTTCATATATTCAAAGTTTACAACCTGATAGACAAAGATTACAAGAACCATTTTTTAGTGATACAGTTAAGGTTAATGAAAGACAATGGGATCCTGTAACTAGTTCCTATACCGAAGAACAAGGTAACAGATACAGTGTAGGCAGATTAATGCCAGTTCCATATCTGTTAAATATGCAAGTTGATATATGGACATCAAATACCGATCAGAAATTACAACTACTTGAGCAAATTTTAGTTCTGTTTAATCCAGCATTAGAGATACAACAAAACGATAATCCCATTGACTGGACTACAATTACTACAGTTGAACTTACTGACATTCAGTGGACCAGTAGATCGATCCCAGCGGGCATTGAGGATCAAATTGATATTGCTAGTTTATTCTTCCAAATACCAATTTGGATTAATCCGCCTGCACTGGTCACTAGACAAAATGTTATTAGAAATATCATTCATAATATTTATGAATACAATGATATTGATACACTAGATTATGATCCAAATGCATTTGAATTCTTTGCTGATTTACAGGTACAAACAAGTGTTGTAGTTACACCGGGAAATAATGCTATACAAGTCACAAATAACAACGGTAATGTAACAGTACAACTACTAGAGAATGGAAACTATAAAGACGCTAATAATAGTTGGGAAAAAGTTATTGCCAACTATGGCTTATTCAATGATGGGATATCGCGTATGCGCCTAAAGTATCATGGAAATTTAGAAAATATTGATGCAGATGTGATAGGAGTTCTATCATCGACTACCGATCCGTCTGTATTATCATTACAGATCGATGTAGATACATTACCAGGAAATACAATAAATCCCATAGATAGAGTAATTGACCCATCAACAACTCGTCCGGGGTTTGGCAACTTACCATTTCCTAGTGTGGGACAACGTTACTTATGCTTGAATACAGAACAAGCATTACCACAATGGGGAACCAACATATCTACAAATGATATAATCGAATACAATGGTAGTAATTGGGTTGTGAGTCTGGATGCAAGTGAAACATCTGAAGTACATTATGTAACAAATGTATTCACATCACAGCAATTTAAACTAGTAAATAATGAGTGGGTTGATACATTCCAAGGGGTATATGAAGGTGGCTATTGGAGATTAGAATTATTAAGTGGCAATGATAATGATTAAAGCAGCAGGTGCTTGTATTTTAGCAAAAGATACTAAAAGAATTTTATTGCAGCATAGGTCTCTTAAAAGTTCATATGCAAGGAACTGGGCATTTTGGGGTGGCAAAATTGAAGATAACGAAAATGTGTCACAAGGACTTCTTAGAGAATTAGAAGAAGAAATTGGAATTGATGTTGAAGAATGTGTTACAAAAGTTTATCCCTTGGACCAATATCATACTAGAGATAAGACATTCAGTTATTATACTTTTGTAGTACTGATAGATAAAGAATTTAACCCTATTATAAATGATGAAAGTGGTGGATATGCTTGGGTAAATTCAAATTATTTCCCAAAACCCTTGCACCCAGGTGCACAACGAACACTTTTTAAGAAGAAAAAATTAAACATACTTAAATCAATAATTAATTCTCTATAAATATATATGAGGCAACTAATTAGTTGAGAGAATATGTGAAAGTTATTGATTTCAAAAAAAGAAAATTCCTTAAAGAGTGTAGAACTTACCTTAAAAATGGCGAAGTTTCTAATTCATTAAGTATGGCCATCAATAATTCAACGCCCGGACATATAGAATTTTTAAAATCTGACATGACAGAGGATGAAAAAAATATTGTTGACATTGTAGTTAAAAAGATTAGAGGCACATTTAAAAAAAATATAACATCACAAAGACAAAAAATAAATATGTTAGCAATTAGTGCACTTGAAAATTTAAGTACACTAGATAAATCATTTATAATACCAGAAGTTATAAAACGTTACAGAGATACTATAAATCCAGTAAAAGCATTGTATTATGATTTACAAGAAATAATGTTTTTATATGATCGTAAAACTAGAAAAGACCACCATAAGTTTTTGATAGAACGTTTTTCAGATATAGAAGATTTTAATAATATAATTTCAGCGGTTGATAAAGATATAGAAGATTTATATAAATGTAAAGAACAACTCAAGGCAATATCAACAACTTCATCAGTATCTAATAGTAGCGAATATGCAGTGAAAGTGTTCGATACACATAATCAGTTAATACAATGGAAAAAATTATTTGAAAGATTTCCAGACTGGGTGAAAGAGAATCAAGATAACAAAAGAACATCATTATGCGAGACACTCAAAAATTTCTTTACTAATGAGTAATTAATATTATGTCGCTCCATAAATAGTACCGCTGTTTGTTAATGTATGGCCGGTACCAGTGATAGCGGCGCCACCAGCACCGCCGAGATTGGCTTTTCTACCATAACCGTTACCGCCTGGTTGTCCCCAGAATCCACCATAGCCGCCGCTAACATCACCGCCAGAAGGAGGTGAACCCGTAGCAGAACTACTTGGGTTTCTACCACCACTGATAGCAGTAGTGTGATCGGCTGCGCCGCCATCTTGTGATGCTAGTGTACCACCGAAGCCACCATGTGGTCCGCCAATGCCCGCGATACTATTAGCAGAGTTGGTCTTTCTACCACCATTACCTGCTGATTGTCCGATGCTGCCTGGAGTACTACCCGCCCCAGAGTAACTATATCCTGCAATACCACCGCCTGCGCCGCCGCCGCCACCAACGCCATCAGAATCTGTCATATCAAGCGCGCCGCCGCCGCCGCCGCCACCACCCACTATGTAACCGCCAGCGTTATTTAAAATTGTTACACCAGTAGAGATTACATCAATCGCTGGACCACCTGGGTAGCCATTGCCGGTTTTGGGACCACCGTTACCACCACGTCCCAAGATGAACCCATAATTGTCAATAGTAACATTATCGACATCAGCTTTTATTGCTGGTGTACTAGTACTGTCAGACCAAATCCAAAATCCTGATGGTATAGTAAATGTTTCGCCGGGAGAAACATAGTCACTTAACACTATTTCCTTAAGGTTAGGGTGTCCATTTATAACACTTGCGCCAGGCGCTGTTCCTGCATCGTAAGCAGATGCCTCAACTTCTATATTAAAACTCAGCGAAGCGGTTGCACCAGCAGTATCAGTTGCAGTTACGGTTACACTATATGACCCTACCTGCGCAGGGGTTCCACTAAATGTTCTGCTGTTCGAATCAAGTGTTATACCACTCGGCAAACCACTCGCACTATATGTTAGTACATCTCCATGTATTAAATCTTCATCTGAGAAAGTATTAGATGGGAATTGATATGATAAACTATCAGAATCAGTTAATGCTTGATTTGTTAACGAACCAACTACGATTGGAGCATCGTTTACATTGGTCACAGTGATGGCAAAGGTGTCAGAGACCGATGCGGAACTACCGTCCGTTGCTATCACTTTCACATCGATAGATCCAACGTCATTGTTCGTTGGTGTGCCGCTGAAGGTCCGCGTGTTCGCATCAAAGGAAAGCCAGGAGGGAAGTGCGTTGCCATTGGAAAGTGTCGCCGTGTAGGTGAGACTATCTCCAATATCCACATCTGCAAAGGTATCCGACGCAAACTGGAAGTTAAGAGTACCATCCTCTGCAACACTCTGATCAGAGATAGCATTCGCAACTGAAGGCGCATCGTTTACATTTTCAATACTTAAAGTAAATGTGGAAGTTACACTCTCATTTTCCAAATCAGTACCTGTGACAGAAACCGAATAATCACCAATAGTATCATTTGTCGAATTACCACTGATAATACCAGTTGTACTATCAATTGTGTAACCGGGCGGTAATCCTTCAGCAGAGAAGCTTAATTGTTCCGTAGAATTTGGAATATTATAATCAACATCTGTGAAGTAACTCGAAATATTAATTTCGTGATATGTATCTTCGTATCCAGTATTATTCGGTATTTGAGTTACAGTTGGAGCATCATTTACATTGGTCACAACTAATGTAAATGCATCGGTTGCAGATGCACCAAATAAATCAGTTGCAGTTAAACTAATACCGTGAATACCAACATTGTCGTTTGTTGGACTAGCAGAAAAATTTCTAGTTGGAGAATCAAATGTTAACCACGCAGGCAAAGGGCTACCATCACTTAAAGTTACAGTGAAAGTAAGTACATCACCTTGATCTAATTCTACAAATGTTGTAAGAGGAATAATAAAACTAATAGTACTATCTTCTGGCATAGTTTGATCTAATATTGGATCTGAAAGCATTGGACTATCATTTGTGTTAATAACAGTTAGATCAAATACATCTGCAATATTTGCTCTGTTACTATCAGTTGCAACAACTTTTATTGACAAAACAGCAACGTCATCGTTAGACGGTGTGCCAGAAAATTCTCTTGTGGTAGGATTAAATGTTAACCATGCGGGCAATAATTGTCCATTCAGTTGTGTTGCAGTATATGTTAATACATCATCTGGATTGTCATCAGTAAATACATTTTCTGGAAATTGAAAATAAAATGGACTATCTTCGTAAACCGACAAATCAGCAATCGGATTAGAAACTGCTGGTCTAATATTAGTATCTTCGGGAACTTCCAATAATCCTAGCCGCCATCTATTCAACTCTTTGTCATACACGTGAGTATAGCGAGTAGTTCTATAATTTTGCATAACGGCAGCATTATTAGTGAAATTATTTTTTGACATTAATCTAACTCTTTTCTTTCGAGTTTCCATTTATTGGATGCTGCATGATACACGTACACATATGACCGCAATGTTATTTTTGTTCCATCAGGTGCATTTTTAGGAAAATTTGCCATTACTCAAAAGCCTCCCATATTGCATATTCTTTTGTGATATCTTCTACGAACTGTTCTATTCTAACATTCAAAGATTCAATTTCGTTCTTGGTAGTATAAACATCTCCCATAATTGTTTCGGCTCTATTGAAATTATTTACATTACCATCTTCGATTATACCATCTACAATGTTAGAAAATTTAACCCATTCAAGATTTTTTCTGAATTGACGGCACTCATCCAATGAACCTTGTTTAACTGACATTTCATTTATTATAACTCTATACGTATCAGTTGGTACCGCATCAATGCCAAGTCTTATAGCAGTAGGTTCTGATTTCAACCTTCTTGCAAGACTTAACCATATACGTTTATCATCATCTGATATTAGCGGATCTTGAGCAATTTTTTGAACACATGTTCTATATGTATACCCTTTACCTAGAATATTATCTTCTAAGTATTGAATAGCTTCGTCACATAAATAATCGTAATTTCTTAAATTAAGTAGAACTTTATCAATTTGCATTATGTATATCCTCCGTACATTGTACCATCGTTGATTACAGTAGATGTTCGTCCATTCCAATTGATTGCCCTGCCGCCAGCGCCGGCAAGACGATATGTATTTGAAGCAATTCCACCTACACCACCGGATGCACCCCAGCCACCTCCGCCGCCTGCATACCATTCACCATGTGGTGAACTAGATCCTGGATTACCGCCGCTTCCGCCTGCGCCGCCGCCTCTGCCGGACCGAGGCGCGCCAGAACCGGGAATAATTCTGCCGCCGCCGCCGCCGCCGCCACTAGGATCATTATTTTTACTTCCAGAATCTGGAGCACTACCACCAGAACCACCAGCGCCACCGCCATATCCTATTAAGTCTGATACGCCTGTACCATTGGTACCTGCTCTGTTTAATGAACCACCTTGTCCACCATAAAATGGTCCCTGATCGTCTCCCATAAACCCGCCAGAGCCCCCGCCGTTACCGCCGCCAGCACCGCCGCCACCAGATGTGTATGCTGATCCTCCGCCGCCGCCACCGCCGCCTGCCATTATTCCAGTTGAATAATTTTCAACTTCTACATAATCCGCAGTGATACTAACAGCATGGCCGCCACTTTCACCATGGGTACCAGCACCACCTGCACCACCTTTTCCTATAATGGTACCATAATTTAATAATACTGTATTTGGTACATCCATTATTATAGCAGCAGAGCCTGTATAATCTGACCAAACCCAAAAATCTTCAGGCACTAATAATGCATCACCTTCAAATAAACCCAACGATGATGCAGTAACCGGTCCTAATTTATTTTCTATATCATTAATAATTTCATCTTTGTATTCTGATATATCAACTGTTTTACTTAAACGATTCAAAAACCAAATATTAAATTCAGAACTATACTTGTACAAGAAATCACTTGTCCGTATAGTGCTTTCATCAGCTACACCATTAATGAATTTACTTTTTGTCATTGTTAATTATACATTTCTATTTAAAGTTATTGTAATTATTGTCTCTTATATTTATGATGCCGGTTTAGTTGGCCACGTGATATTATGTGGAAAGCCATCTTGATCTGGTAGGTCTAACAATGCAGTTCGGTAAGAAGCCCACTCGGCTTGCTTTTCAGAGGTCATGTCAGCCCAACGCAGAGGGTTAGACACAATAGGATCAACGACTGTAGATAAAATGTTGTCACGTTCCATGCGAACATATGCCGCTGCGGCTGCATCTAGTTCTGCCTGAGTAGGGGCAACATACGCTGCGAAGTCTGTGCCAATGAGAGCCATGATAGCATCGTTGTCGATAGTTGTGTCAGTGTCAGCTGGGTCTAGTGTGTAAGGTATCCAGCCGTGTGTGGGATGGTTGATCTCAACGTCCATACGGAGGTTGTCAGACTGTAGAGACTGTGCGTTACGCACTTCTGTTATCGCAATGCTCATTAGGAAATCCTCAAGAATAGAGTTGATGCTACACGGACTCCTGTCCTATCAGCCGCGCCCATAGCTTTCCAAGTGCCACTAGGAGCAACGGTGCCAATAGATGCGGCTGTATCATCATTGAAGGTATTTGTTGATAGAAACCCAGAATACCGGAGGGCATCCCCAGAGTAGGAGGTTCCTTGTACGAAGGTGCCAGCTGTTGGCCTACCAAGCCAAGCATAAGTGCCAACATCGCCGTGTTGTGTACCTAGGCCCAAAGCACCAATAGTTTCCGCTGTAGTTTCATCAATAGATACAATGTTATTTAATCCACGAGAATCACTAATCACTTCTGTGTTATTTACTTTAATCGCCATCTTCGTTCTCCTTTCGAACTATTAGCTGTTATGTTGTTTTTTAAGCTCATCAATCTGTACCTGTTGTTCTTTAATTGCTTCAATTAAGAGTGGAACAAGTTTTTCATATTGAACAGTTTTATAATCTGTTTCACCGTCTAAACTTATGGCAGCAGTCTTAACAACCTCTGGTAATATAGATTCTACCTCTTGGGCACTGACGCCTACTTGCCTATTTTCAGTATCATAGCCGAAATTCGAAGCAATGTCATTGCCAGTATAATAGTAACCATTTAATTTAGTAACTTTATCAAGTGCATTATCAATTTTACCTTCGAAATTTTTCAATCTTTCATCTGAATAGAACGCAGTTATGTCACCAGTTGTAACAGCGTTACCAGCAACGTGTAGCATTTCTGCAGGTGTGCTTATACCGATGCCAAATTTACCATTATCAGATACAACAGCCCTAATATTTCCTGTAGTAATAAATGTAATAGTATCAGCTGGTATAGCGGCCCCATCGGGGTGGGCAAAACCAGTATTTGCTCCCAATCCTATACCAGTACTTGTGGCGCCTCTTTCATCTATTGCTTCAATAAAGTTTGTATATACCCAATCTGACGCAAGAAAACCTTCGCCTGTTTTACTAGATTGGCTTTGAAAAACACTTTCGCTTGTAACACCATGATTTCCACCAGATAGCGAAGATAAATCCACAGTATTTCCATTTGCTATTGTTAAGTTTGTTCCATCTAATGTTAGGGTTTGACTATCTGTTTCACTTGTTAAATATCCTGCATCGTTTGCAAATGCTGACACCCCTGTTGGTTTATTACTAATAGTATCCCATGAAGATAGCGAAGATAAATCCACAGTATTTCCATTTTCTATTGTTAAGTTTGTTCCATCTAATGCTAGGGTTTGACTATCTGTTTCACTTGTTAAATATCCTGCATCGTTTGCAAATGCTGACACCCCCGTTGGTTTATTACTAATAGTATCCCACGAACCATCAAAAAATACTGGGTCAAGTGCGACACCGCCTGAACCGCCCGCTTCGATCCAAGTATCACCTGCTTGATTATATATAAATGTTCCTCCATTGACAGTATCTTGCCAAATAAGTCCATCATATAAATCAATTGGTAATGTATCTGAAATTACTGCACCGGAAGATGTTCTTCTCCAAAATCCAGAATTTTCGTCCCATGTATAAGTTGTTTCATCTACTGTGTTATAGTACATATCGCCATTTTGTAATGGTTCACCAAGGTCACGAACAACAGGTACGTTATCTCTAGGTGCTAATCTACTTGGGTCTTGTATATATTCGGGATGTTCTTCTGCCAACCACGAATCTGTCGTGGCGTTATATGTGTACTCATATCCAAATCTATTATGTTTCGCATTATTCGAAGCAGTCTTTGGAAAATTAAGTGAATTTGGTCCGTTACTTGGCATCTGTTATCTCCTTACTATTTAGTTTTGCTTCTAATACTTCAATACGAAGCTGTTGTTCTTTGATTGCTTCGATCAGTACAGCGACCATGTTGCCATACTTCACTGACTTGATGCCTTCGTCATTGGTGCTAACCACATCCGGCAGTACATCTTCTACCTCCTGAGCAATGACACCTATCTCTGAGCCACCGTTCTCTATCCAATCGAATGAGACACCACGCAGGGACTTAACGGCGTCCAGAGAGCCGCTGAGTGTCTCTACGTTTGTCTTGAGTGTGGCGTCTGAGGTGGTGTTGAAGTTGTCAGCCGTGACAGTACCAGAAATGTCTACACCTGTGGAGGTAGTATCTATATTAGGTCCCATACTATTTAACCATGTTACCCCATCCCATACATATAAGCCTTGATTGGGAGCAGAGATATTGTACCATGCATCTCCTAAATCTGGGTTTGATGGCGCGGATGTAGAAACAGTTGTACCTATACCCTGTTCACCTTGTATACCCTGAATACCTTGTATACCCTGAATACCTTGTATACCTTGTATACCCTGAATACCTTGTATACCCTGAATACCTTGTAATGTTTCCAGCCATTCGGTTACTGTTCCTGAAAATCCTTCGCCTAATGCAACCTGATAAGCACTAAGACCGTCTGGTCCTACCAGACCAGGTGATAAGTCTATCCAGGTGTCTAATGTTTCAGAAAATACATATGCTCTGCCAGTAGTTAATGTATCATACCATAAGTCACCTTCTCTTGAAGCAGGAAATGTAGGCGAAGTATCAGAAAGAGTAATCGCTGGGCCACCAATTGACCCCCACGTGACTCCATCCCAACCTTCAAATAATTGTTCGTCAGTATTATAGCGAATTTGTCCTACATCTACAGATATAGAAACACCTGTTTCGCCTGGTCTCTGTTCGGTGGTACCAATTGGTATTTTTAATGCAGTTGTGCCGCTTACATTAGTATATCCAGTTGCCACATCAGTTGTAAATTTTCCTTGGCCTATATTAAATGTTGTCGCATTAAATGTAAAATTAGCATCATCTTCTAATTCACCATCGACTCCAGCAATAACAATTCTATTATCTGTTAAATCTTTAATATTAGCAGATTCAGCAGTCAATTGTCCTGCCATATATGTATCACCAGTAAGATTATTAATTGTAAACTTATCTAAATTATCACCTATTAATATATCACCGTTAGCATCAATTCTCATACGATGACCTGCTTCCGTATAAAAATCTAATTGATTGTTATCCGCACCGGGAGAAATCTCTGGAATAATATAAGTATTTTGGTCAACATCTTTTACGCCACCAAGTGATCCCCAGTTAGTACCATCGTAACCTTCAAATGTTAGGTCTTGTGAATTATAACGAATTTGTCCTTGTGCAACTGCTATAGGAACACCAGCCTCACCTGGACGCTGTGCTGTATTTCCAACTGGTATTTTAATAGCGTCGGTAGCAAGAACACTTGTATAGCCTTTTATTGTTGTAACTCCAGTAGCAACATCTACTGTGAAATTATCTTGGCCGATATTAAATGTTGTTGCGTCAAAGGTAAAATTAGCATCATCTTCTAATTCACCATCGACTCCAGCAATAACAATTCTATTATCTGTTAAATCTTTAATATTGGCAGATTCAGCAGTCAATTGTCCTGCCATATATGTATCACCTGTAGCAACATCTACTGTAAAATTACCCAATCCAATATTAAATGTAGTAGCATCCATAGTGAAATTAGCATCATCTTCTAATTCACCATCAACACCAGCAATAACAATTCTATTATCTGTTAAATCTTTAATATTGGCAGATTCAGCAGTCAATTGTCCTGCCATATATGTATCACCTGTGGCAACATCTACTGTAAAATTACCCAATCCAATATTAAATGTTGTTGCATCAAAAGTAAAATTGGCATCATCTTCTAATTCACCATCAACGCCAGCAATAACAATTCTATTATCTGTCAAATCTTCAACATTCGCACTTGCCATGGATGTATGACCGTCAACATCAAAATCGCCCGCCGTATACATATTACCTGTGGCAACATCTACTGTGAATTTACCTTGTCCAATATTAAATGTAGTAGCATCCATAGTGAAATTAGCATCATCTTCTAATTCGCCATCAATACCAACAATAACAATTCTATTATCTGTTAAATCTTTGATATTAGCAGATTCAGCAGTCAATTGTCCTGCCACATATGTATCACCTGTAGCAACATCTACTGTGAATTTACCTTGTCCAATGTCAAATGTTGTTGCGTCAAAAGTAAAATTAGCATCATCTTCTAATTCACCATCAATACCAACAATAACAATTCTATTATCTGTTAAATCTTCAATGTTGGCACTTGCTAAAGTTGATTGGCCATCCACATGTAGAAAACCATTTATAAGTGTATTTCCGGTTGCCCATAAATTTCGAACCTGCAAATCTGTCCCGCGAGTACTCCAACTATTAAGTGCCTCATCCCAAACAAAAAATACATTAGTATCATCGCCGCGATGAATTTCAAATCCAACATCTTCACTAGCAGGCCCAGTATGGTCATAATTCATTCCCACAATTGGATCTGCAATGAACAAGTCGGTTGTATCAATAGTAGTAACAGTACCATTAACATCTAAGTTTCCTTGAATTACTACATCTCTATTAACTTTTAAATCTCTGTTAATTTGAACATCTTCTTCTGCTATTACTCTTTCGCCACTCAAGAATAATCTATCACCAAATTTAATTTGTTCTGCCATATCAATTTCCCAATACAATATTATATATGATAGTATTTATCATTCTAGAATTATACGCACAAAAAAACCCGGAAGCGAACTCCCGGGTCTTATTAATTAATCGTTTAAGTAAAACTTATACGAATGCTAGGTTTGATACAGCGATTTTTGAAACATAATCTGCTGCGTTGCCTAGTGATGATGCTGTGTTTGTTAGCTCAACGTAACCGTAGCGTGTCATGAATGATACTACTGGCTCGAATGATGCTGGATCAACAACAACGCCTGATGACATTAGAGGTA
>Ga0206131_10001519_pt1 | contig 29790 bp, 40 predicted proteins | sample Helgoland_Spring_FD_148636 | JGI IMG/M metagenome (GOLD analysis project Ga0206131, IMG submission 148636) | Pelagic subsurface seawater microbial communities from Kabeltonne, Helgoland, North Sea - Helgoland_Spring_Bloom_20160517_1 | ecosystem: Environmental > Aquatic > Marine > Epipelagic ...
TAAAATTCTGTAGAAATAAATATGAATTAGGTTATTTTGAAGCTAAAATGCAGTTTGATAAGGATGTATTGCTGAGTGAAGACTATTATAATGGTATAATCAACTGTAGAATAGGTAAACCACCTAAAAACTTTTTGGAACAGTGATATAATCTATAAGTGAAGTCGTTAGATTTAGAACCATATAATATATCACTTATTAACTGCAATAAAATATTTGCAGATAGTATTAGTGATAATATAGTCGGCGATTTACACCAATTTGAGCTATTAAACGCTAAAATTACTCATACAGATACTAAAAAGCTTTTATTTCACCATATAATATACGGATTTTGCGAGGCTATTTTAAAAAGTAATACAAATACAAAAAAAATACTCTTTTTTAATTATACACAGCTAATTGACTGTTCTATTCTTAAGTTTTTTGATGAGATAGACGTTATTAAAGTTATAAAAACTGTTCTCGAGCGTTTAAAGCGGATATTACCTGTAAGAATTTACATGAGCAAGTACAGTTTACTCTATTTTGACCATCTCCTGACTAAAAGAGACGGTAGGGGTAGTATGCTTCTTAACGATATTATTAAAAGATTCGAAACAGAATATAAAACCTTTACATTTAGCGATATTAAGAAATTTACCAAAAAGTATGACCTGACATTTCTTAATACTGATTACTTTAATAGACTTTCAACTAAACTACTCTTAATTAAATAAATATTACTATGGATAACTTTACAATATTAGCAAATAAAATCCTTTCAGAATCAATTCAGAATGAATATATGTCCTTCGATGATATATACAGCCAGCCAGGTGCTACTGATTTAAGAGATGAAATGTTAGGTTTAAATGATAAAATTTTTGATGCAATAGACAGAAAAGATAAAGAAGCTCATTTAGCAGCATTACAAGAGTATGAAGACTTAAGAGATGAAGCTTTAGCTAAATTTGGGGTAGATGGTCCTGTTGGTCTTATTGATCCAGATATGCATGGTGAATATTCAGATGATTTTAAAAGTGAAAATGGAGTTAGACCGCGCAGTGACGCTTTAAATACTTTTAGAAATGTAGTTGAATTTTATGCAGATGGTAGACATGGTAAGATCGTAGGAGATCAATATGTAGCTCCTGAAGTAAAAAGTTATATAGGTTCAGAAGATCAGGAAAGTGGACCGCAAATTCGTTCATTAGATGGATTTTTTAGCGACGAAGAGGCTTTACCGGAAGATGCCGAGTCTAGCTTAACCCCAGAAGATTTAAAGACCATTGAAACTGTTAAAAAATTAGCGAGTGGCGAGGCTAAGGGCGGTATAAATCCGTTTGACAATCCTGAAAAAAAGATAAAAAAAGCGTACGGTAATATCTTAAACCAAGTATCAGCTAAAATTAATAAAATAAAATTATAATATGAAATTCTTAAAGAAAATATATGATCTCAATTTAATTAATGAAGCTGACGAGCCTCCTCCACCTCCAGGCGCTGAGGCGGACGCTAGTGTAGAAGATCCTGGCACGGCTCCTACAGAAGAGCCAACTGAAGAGGTAGTAACTGAGTTATCCCCGGAGAGTGAGGTAATGTATGTCAGGTTACTCAAAAAGGCTATGGTGATGGATATTGACCCGGAGGATATTGATAATATTATTAATATCGGCGATATTAATGAGACTAACGCTAAAGAATTACTCGGTTCTATACTTCAAATAATGAAGTCTTATTCAACTGATATTGACATCGAAACATGAGCTGGCGATCATTAGATCAAGTATACTTACAAGAATCTGCTGGTAAATCAGTAGGTAAATTACCTAGACAGCGTGTATTGGGTGAAGAATTATATAATGTAAAGTATAAGAAAGAATCTCAACCTGAATATACTGATCTAAATGTTGATAGTGAGCAGTTTGAAAAAGCTTACCGTTACCTCAATACACCTGGTAGTAGTATTAAAAAGGTAATTGAATCATTACAGCTTTCTGGTCTAACAGCTATTCAAGTTAAAGAGGTTATCGAAGTTGTATACCGATATGACGAGCCAGATAAGTTCTTTGCTGCATTAGAAAATAAAATGCCTATGAAAGAGTTTTTATCAGCTCCTAGTAATAATATAGTCGATCTGGTATCGAGTAAGTACGATCTAGATAAGGATTTAGTTGGTGATCTATTAATGTTTGCACCGACAACACAACCAGTTACAGGTAGATGTGAAACTTTTATAATATTATTTGTTGAAGGTGCTCGTAAGGGTACAGCTGGAGGTGATATAGAGCTCGCCGATGACGAAAGTGATATAGAGCTCGCCGATACCGAAGGTGATATAGAGATAGGCAAAACACAATATGAAATAAAGGGTTCTGGAGCTAGACTGAAAGGTCAGAAGGGGTTTGGATCTCAGCCAGCTGCTTTACGTACGTTTACTAACGGGGTACAGCAGCTAATTACAAAATCCGGGTTACAACTTGATTTTAAAAATCCAGATTTTGATGTTTTAGTGAGAACTAACGGGTTTATTGATCAGATTGCTAACGAATTAGTAGCAACAGGTAATGTAACAAAACAAGACATAGCTCAATTATATGCTAATGGATATGCAGAGCTTTACACGAATGCCGATAATCAAGCAGATTTATTAAGCTGGATCGAGCCAAATTTAGACGAAAATGGTAATATAGGTGATAAGTTTAGAGAGGCTTATTTCTTATTTGCTGCAAAGTACTATGCTGATCAAGAGGATTTTGATTACATTCTATTTATAGGTACAGAGCGAATTAAAAAACCGAAAGATTTTGGTAAGTTACAATATATATCAGCAGCTGATGTAAAGGATAAATCTACATCTATTTTTAGTAAAGTAATAAGAGGTTATCCTAGTATCAAGCCTAATGCTGGTCCACAAGGATCGTTCTTCTCAGTTAAACCTCAATAAGAATGAAACCATTTAAGCAATATTACAATACTATACGTTTAATAGAAGAGCAAGCAGCTAATAAACACCTCACTCACTTAGAAGAGCTTATTTTAACAAGAGGGCAGGAAGGTTATGATGTAGCTAAGAGCGTATTAACAAACTTACTTTCTCATCTTCAAGGTAAATCAAAAAATAACATTGGAGTTTCTACTAAATGGGATGGAGCGCCGGCTATATTTGTTGGTCGAGTTGATACAAAGGATGGTAAAAATAAGTTTTTTATAAATACAAAATCTATTTTTAATAAACAACAACAGAAAAATAACTTTAGTATCGAAGATATTATTAATCATAACTACCCGGAAGGTCTTGAGCAAAAGCTTATTGCAGCATTTAATAGTCTTAAAGGTATGAAAATTAAACCTAATTCTATGGTTCAAGGTGATTTGATGTTTACCACTAGTTTAGAGGATTCAAAACAGGTGATTGACGGTGAAGAGTTTATTGTTTTTAAACCTAATACTATCACTTATGCTGTACTTGCTGATTCAGATTTTGGTAGACAGTTAGCCAATTCAAACTTGGGTGTTATTTTTCATACAGGTTACCCTAATATATCTTCATCATATCATGACGACAATAAAGATGGTGAGTTGAGATTATATATAACAGTAGAAGAAGGTAGTGGAGATCCTATTGAATATAATGCTCAACTTAAAAAGTACAATATTGACCCAAAACAAATGGCGAGTGAAGGTGTATGGGTCGATGATGCTAACTTTACGGATGATACAGGTATTGTTACCTTAACAGAAGACGAAGCAAAACAGGTACGTGATTTAATTAAGACTGCTGATATGCTTAAGGTTAATTATAGTGATCTACCGGTAGCAGAGTTAAATATTTACGGTAATACGGAGATTAAGAAGGGGACGTTTTTTGATAACCCTGAAAAATCATACGATGATTTTTATGATTGGTATTTTGAACGTGGTAATACTGCAATTAATAAGGTTACAACAGATAAACGTAAAGGAGAGCTAAGAGTTATATGGGATAAAAAGTTAGAGCAAGTATCTCAACGTAAGGTTGACATTATTAACATCTTTAAGATTAGTAAGTTACTTCAACAAGCTAAACAAATTTTTGTTAATAAATACAACAACGCTATTTACACCACAAAACACTTTATAGATAATGGTGATGGTATATTAAAGACGACATCACCGGAGGGTTATGTAGCTGTTCAGAATGATGGTAACGCTGTTAAGCTTGTTGATAGATTAGAGTTTAGTGCTGCTAATTTCGGTACTGGTAAGCCAACATCACCAGCTGTAGCAGAACAAGAATCAGTCTATTCAAATCCACCTAATCGTCGGGTTCACAGCCCGGGTAGTGGACCTGTTGAGAATTTTAAGGATTTATATAATAAACTAATTGCTGAAGATGAAAATGCTGAAACAATTGCTTTATATCCCGGTGGTTACAAGCCGCCAACAAAAGGTCACTACCATTCTTTCGATTACATCTTACAAGATGCAGATAAAGGTGTAATTTTTATAGGTAAGAAAGAAAGAGATGGTATTACAGCTGAGCAATCAAAGCAGATATGGGAAATATATGCAAAATATTTAGGTAAGCCAGTTGAAGTTATTATCTCTGACGTCACCCCTGTTAAATCTGTATATGATTACGCAGATAATAATAAAGATGTTAATATTATAGTAGGAGCTGGTGATAAAGACGACGATGTAAAGCGGTATGCATACTTTGAGAAGAATATAGAAAAATATCCGTTAGTACGTGTTGTAAAAATACCTCTTCAATCAGAAGGTATATCAGGTACAATGACAAGAGAGTTAATTGCTTCAGATATCGATAAAGCTATCGACTATTTTACCCCTGAAGTATTATCTACAGAAGATAAAGCTAATATTAAGCAAATATTAAGTTAAGCTTAAGCAAATCCGGTCTTTTTAGCTACTTCATCACCATCGAACTCGTCGATTTCAATATCGTCTTCTTCGTCTTCAACATTAGCATCTAATGCATCATATTCTAGTGCATGGTATACAGATGAAAGATAATCAGAAGCTTTTGTAATTTTACTTGCTGTCCAACCTTCTAAGCTACCAACATTAGCAAGATGATTAAATAATTTTGTAGCATATTCAGCTGCTTTAAGTAATTCAGCTCTTGCCATATCTATCTCACCATCAAAATCGTCGTCATCTTCTACTTGACTGATGCATGGTGTTTGACCGCAACCGCAATTTGATTCACCAGCACCATCACCAGCTTGAATATAAACTTCTTCATCGCTATGTGGACGACCACATTCCTCTTCTGGTTTTGCATAATTCTCAGCATTTTCAGCATTTTTTGCACATTCAGGGCAACCTCCGCATGTGCAACCGTTCTTAGCTTCTTCACACTCTGAATGAGTCTCTTCATCGCTAAAAGCATTAAATGCTGTTCCGCCTGGTGTACGCCTAGGTGGGTGTTTAGTTGTATGTCCGATTTTAATAGTTACAATCGATGGGGTGTTAGGGCCAAGACCTAAAGCTTCATTTACTTGTTTATATTGTTCAAAGATTAAATTACTATCATTCGTTGACATATAATTATTTATACAAGATTAAATAATTTTATGACTTTTAATAAATTATATGAATCATTAATGGAAACATTAGAAGAATCAAAGAAGTGCTGGGATGGTTATGAAAAAGTACCAGGTATTGCGCGTAGTAAGCAAGGCTCATGCAAGAAAAAAACTGAAGGTGAAGAAGTACCTGAAGAGGATGCAGAATATAAAGGTAGGAAAGTAACTCTTAATAAACCTACAAGAGGAGATGTTAAGAAGTTTAAGGTGTATGTAAAGAATCCTAAAACTGGTAACGTAAAGAAGGTAAATTTCGGACACGGAGGAACATCTGCTAAGAGTAGAGGAGAAAAGACGATGAAAATTCGTAAGAGTAATCCAAAAGCTCGTAAATCTTTTAGAGCTAGACATAAATGTGATCAAAAGAAAGATAAAACTACTGCAGGTTACTGGAGTTGTCGCAAATGGTAATGAAGTACAACTACGTAATTAAATAATAGTATGAGTATTAAGACAACTATAAATACCCCGGAAAATACTCTCAACTACATGAAATATGTTGAGATTGAGAATGATACTCGCTACCCTGCAGTTACAGGAGGGGCAGGTCAAGGTGTTTTTAATAAATCAGCAATCTTAGTACAGCAAGTCGACCCTCTTGGTTTAGATATCGGCGGTCAATCAGGTATTAATTATATTGAGAAGTTTGGAGCTAATTTGTCAGTAAATTCTAATATCGAGACAATCTGGGATGCCGGCGGTGTATATACATACCTTACAACCGCATCTAAGCTATCTGCTATCAGTGATAACCTAGAGGATTCATTAATAGGTACAGGTGCTAGATTAATTGAAGTTCAGGGGTTGGATGTTAATTATAATACTATTACAGAAGTTATATCTTGCAACGCTACAGATGGTCGAAATGGTGGACCAGAATCTGTAAATGAATTCTTGAGGGTTTATAGAGCAGCAGTTCGAACAGCAGGCGCTGAAGGTACAAATGAAGGGTTTATAACTATAGATGCTAATATTGGACCTGTAATAGCTATAGGAACGCGCGGTGTAGGTGTTAATGAAGAGGGGTTCGGTCAATCCCAAACTAGCGTCTATACTATACCAGCTGGTAAGACAGGTTATCTGACTCAGTGGTCGGTCGGGTCGAGTGACTCTTCGAAACAAATACATGCATACTTTATGGCGTCAGAAGTCAATAATGGCAAAATTATGAGAGTAAAAGATGTAATGTTTCTAAGTAATTACTCTATTAAAGATTATAAGGTACCGCTGCCTTTTACGGAAATGACGGATATAGAGGTAAGAGCTTGGGACGGCTCCACTGGAACAGCTGTATCTACATCTTATAATATAATCTTAGTAGATAATTAATGTAAGGCAGTAAAAAATAGTTTTACTACATAAATACAAATATGGCTATTGTACCTATTGTAAATGATGTATCTATTCTTACTATCCGTGAGGTTATAAATTTAAAGAGTATAATACTAGGTCAAATTCAAAGTCGGTTTTCCGGATCAGGTCAATATGATGTTGATTTACAAAACGGCTTTATAAAAGTAAAATTAAAGAACTTTAGATCGGGGTATAGTCCTACTATCAAAATTACTGTATATAAAGGAGCGGTAGTGTACCGTACTGCAACGTTTAATCTCGCCTCCACTTCTACACATATCGAAACTTTTAATGGGTTACCGCAGGGTACATATAGTGTTAAGATAGACGAAACTACTACACCGAACAGGTCTCAACAAGTTAATATTATATTCGGAAATTACCAGAGTATATACATTTTAAATCAATACCCGGTTGTAGATATTAGTATAGCTCAGGATAGCGGAAATATAACATCTAACTGGGATCGCGCAGAAGGTGTTAATATACCGAGAGCTCTTTCACCTACTAATGATGCGAATGTAGGGTTAAAAGAGTGGAGAGGTGCACAGGTTTTTCAAGGTACTTATTTCACTCAAGATTCTAGTCAAGGTAGATACGGTGCAGATAAGATAAACGGAATAATAACTTTATATTTAAATAAAGCTGGTTTTAGTAATGGCACAGTTACAGTAAACATAGACGGTGGTCAGAGCGTTACTCGTAATCTACAAACATCAACTTCAAACAAATACACGTTTAAAGGTCTTGCGTCTGGTTCTAGACAAATTAAAATAACCGACAACTTAACGGGGAGTTATCAGTATTTACGTACCACAGTAGGTCTAGAGCAACCTGCAAATCGAAGAACTCGTACATATGCCTTTAATGGTCTAGATGTATTAACAGGGTATACGGTATAAGTCCATACTTGCTATTAATAAGAGTTATAATAATTAAATTATATGATTGAAGATATTTTATATATGTTGAATAATAGAATTAGCGTTGGGCTGACGGACGAAAATAATCAGACCTTTCTATTTTCAAGCTGCAGTGTAGATAATAATCAGGTAACATTTACAGATAGTATTGATAATGTACAGTATACTGTTAATATTGCCGGTGTATCAATTTTAACCTTCTCCGATAAGTCTATTCCATATGCAGCGGATATAGATGAATTTAAGAAAGCTGTATTAGATAAAAATTTAGATGAATATAATATTGATTTTTTTAAAAATAATAAAGAAGATCATGAGCAGAATAATTTAATTTTTAATAATAAGGTACAATTATGTCTATTATATCTGGATCAGTTTACTGATAGTGCTGATATTATTAGAAATAACGTGCTTGATAATAATACAACTGATTTAGAGAGACTAAAGATACTGGGATGTGATAAAGCTTTTAATATAAGTACAGCTACAATGGAGCAAGGACTCTCGATTAGAGCATTATACTTTAGCTTAATTAATGAGAAGTTAACAGAAGCTATAATTGAAATCGATAGTAGTATACAGGAAATTGATGATGAGGAGTTTGAAGAGGATGCTAATATTATAAAACGAGATTTAAGGGATGATGTAGATTTATTTAGAGGGTCTATGGATGGTGTTAGATTTGATAAATTATTTAACCACTGGCCAACTCTACTTAATCCTTCGCCTTTTAATATAAATGTCTGATAGTATTATAGTAGTCGGTAACGGTGAGAGTGTATTAGAGTCAGAGGCGGGTGATATAATTGATAATTTTAAAACTGTTGTAAGGCTTGGTAGTTACGTAACTGAAGGATTTGAAAAATATGTAGGCTCTAAAACTGATATTATATCAACAATATATTGGAAGTTAAATATTAATCGATTAAAAGACCATAAGGTAATTTTAAGTGTGCCGTTAAATTATCAAGAAAAATTTCTCGAAAGTGAAGAGTTTATTGATAAAGAATTTTCAGAATATAAAAAAAATATTATACATCTTAACACTTTTAACGATATTGCCGGTATTAAGGGTATGTATTTGGGTATAATGCCTGCACTTAAGGATATAGATAATGTTAACTTCTCCTTAGGCTTTAAGACATTCTATTTTATATCAAAGCTATTCCCAGATAAAAAAATATACGCTACTGGTTTTGACTTCTTTAAGACTGGGTGGTATTGGGATCCTTCGCATAATAGAAATGACTCTAACTTACACCCGTATATATGGGAAAGGTTATGGTATAAGAAGATGGTACGTAGCAATAAGATTAATGAACTCTAAATTTTTAATATCTACAAAAAGCTCTGGCTTATGTTTTAATATTATGAGATTAATAATATTAACTGATATTGCAGAAAAATATAAAAGAGATATAATATTTTTGACTAAGCCTGATCATATACCTATATTACGATTATTCAATAATAAATGTACGTTTATACCGTATATTAATAATCATACGGTGTTGTTTAATAATTATAAGCGAAAGCAAAGTTTAAATAAATTATACGATTTAAAGTATGTTAAATTTATACGCGATAATTATCTAAATAGTATGTTTGGTAATATTTCTAATACTGATATTAAATTTATATGCGGGTGTAAATATGATGTAGTAGATAGCGGTCATAAGTTCTTATTAATTGATTATAATGATGGTACTCATGATACTGATATTTTAAATTCTGTTAAAATATCAACACTCGACAGTTCTAGTCTGCAAACCGCGTTTACTAATTATAATAATGATGTTATAGCAGTCAATGTAAAGGTTAACGATTCTAATAATAAACGCATATTCGAGATGTGGGATAAGTTAATTCAAAAAATTAAGATAGATTATAAAAAGCCTATTTTGCTTATATCTGGTAATAATAAAATTAAAGAAATATTAGGTAAAAAATATAACTGTATATTTGACAGTACCGGTTCAGAGACTAACTACTCATTCGTTAGAGGTAATAATATTACCCGCGGCTCTGCGAGTAATATATTTTCAGATGTTGTAACATGCACGACAACCGACTATCTGCCTTTTACTGAAATACGAATAAAATATGCTAATATTTTAAAAGACTATACTGATATAAATTTCGTTGTTGAGAAGGTAGAAAAATTTGATATTTTAGTTGAGTATATGACCGGTAATATAAAGGTCAATTAACTTTAAACTCAGTTTTAAAGGTACAGTAGTTAACCATTATAGCTCTACGTCTCTCTTTGATATTAATAGACTCTAGCCCATGCCATGTATTATTACTTGGGTAAAAATAGAAGCCAGTATTGTTAATAAACGGCACTGTAGTTATATATTCTTTTTTATTATTGTATAACGCTGTACCTATATCAGGACTTTCATCCGTAGTATTTAAATACACTAAAAAGCTCATAATTTTTTCATTAATATCTACATGAGGCTCAAGCCAGGATTTTTCCTTATCTTCAATAAGTTCAATTCTAAGATAATTACCCCTAATCTTTACATTAGACTCACTCTCAAACATATTAATAGTCTCATCTCTAAGAAAGAAGTCTACAATACGATTTAATGCAGAGCTGCTCCACATATTTTCTTTATTAACAAAAAATCTATTACCGTTGCTAGCGCGCTCACCGTCGAGTGATGCTGAGTGATCATCTATCTTAATATTTTCAATATCAGCTAATTCTTTATCACAGAAAAAATCAGTAAAAATATAATGCTGAAACGGATTAATACTACACTGCTTATTTCGAAATTTCATTTAATTTATTATATATTAACTCTAAGTACTTATCAAGATATCTTCTTATAGCTGCTTTTTTCTTCTGCTTAATAATGTTACTATCATTTAGTATTTCTAGAGCTGTCTCATAATGACCTTCTAGCGACATAACTATCATAATAAATAATGGAGCTAGTACGTTATTTTCATTACATACAAATAATATAATATTCTCTTGATTACATAAATCTTTTATATATTTTAACTTACTCAATAGTATTGATTCTCTAATTTTAGATCTGAGTAACGTCTGGGTATCAGTTCTGCAGTCAGGTTTAATTTTTTTAATACCTATAAGATCTTTATTATCAAAAAAATTATGAGATTTAATACCTAACTTTAATAACTGTAAGCTCTGTTCTGATGAAAGCTGATCACGCTCGGTTAAATTAACAACTATTTTGATGTCCAGTAAATTTGATCGACCGCGAGGGGTGAGCATATGTTCAGTTAACTCACTAAACGTACTCATATATAGATTATTATATACTAATATCATTGGATATATTTAAAAATATGAATAATTACTTAGGTGATAGCTGATAATAAGCAAGATATTATAGATCTGAGAAAAAGGCAGATAGCTGTAGATGCTGATAAGACCCCAATGAAAGCGCTGCAAAGTATTACTATCAACCCGACTGAATTGTGCAACCGTACTTGCCACTTTTGCCCACGAAGCGATCCTAAGGTTTACCCTAATCAAAACTTGCACATATCAGAAGATACTGTCAGGTCGTTAAGTCGCCAGTTAGCAATAAACAATTACTCTAATAGAGTTGGATGGTCTGGCAACGGAGAGCCGTTGCTTACTAAAGATTTTTATAAATTAGTAAAAATTATAAATGATGAAAATCCTCAACTAAGAGTTCATGAAATTAATACTAACGGAGATAAAATAAAGGATGGTACAATAGAAAAAATATATCAAGCTGGTATTAATCATATTGTTATTAGTCTGTATGATGGTGAAGAGCAATTAGAAAAATTTAATAAAATGTTTGAAGGGTATAATTCTGATGCCTTTACTCTACGTAAGAGCTACTATCATTCAGATAATTTTTCTGGATTTACAAACAGAGCAGGAGCAGTGAAAGTTAATACAAATTTATTGAAGGATAATATAAAGAATAAATGTTATTTACCTTTTTATAAACTTTTTATTGACTGGAATGGAGATCAAATATTATGCTGTGAGGATTGGTTTAAACTCTCAAAAAATAAACTCAACATTAATACCCATACTTTAAAAGAAATATGGGAGTCGGCATTCTTAGATAAATATAGGCAACATTTAAATAAGGGTAAGAGAGATTTAGCTGTATGTAATAAATGTAATATACATGGCGAAAAAGTAGGTAAACAATACACGGAATATTATAAATTATGATTTATTTTGCACAAGCAATTAGAGAGAGAACAACCTATACTGATTTTTTAATTGGGCTTATAATGCTCAATCAATATTATAGTAAGTATGATAAGGCTTTTTATATAAAAGAAGATATTGCAAATGTCTTTGAAAACAAAAGCTGTGTCTTTCATAATATAGAAGAAAATAATTCATATAAACTTCTTAAAAATTTAAGATTGAAAGCAGTAAAAGATCTTCCAGTCGATCCGATGCATCGCGATGATACCTATCTTAAGCAATTATTTATAGAAAGAGTTACCAGAGGTAATAATATTAACGATATGTATGTTAACGGTATAGATGCTGGTGATAACTTCTTATTAGACAATACGGTAAAATTTTATTACCTCAGTACATACGACGATGAGAATTTGCATTATATTAATAACAGTAAAAAGCGAAAGAATAAAAGTAGTGTTAAAATAAAACTTAAAACATCGAATGATAAAATAACGGCTAGTAAGTTTACTAAAGATAAGTACTTTATAAATCTACCAACTTTTAGGATAAATGGTCAGGAAGATATAAAAATGTTAGATATTTTTTGTAAGTTTTTAATAAATGAAACTCAATATAAAAATCTTATTTTAATTAGCGGTAGTAATGATTATAAGACTTATTTTAGCGATAAGTTCGGGATAGAAACGACACATATGTATAACGATGGATTTTCGAGTGAGAAGCTAGGTTTTAGAAAGAAGGAAGCTGGATTTATTTGTAAGGATAAGGGCTCACTGAATAGCTTACTAACCGATTGTATGTATATACAAAACTCACCTGCTAGTTATATAGATTTTATGCAGGTATATAATGTACATAGAGAAGATCTATTTAAATATGGTATGAGTAAGTATAGCGACTCGTATTACGATACATTTATAACTAGAAATAAAAGCCAAGCGATTGATATTATAGGTCGCGAGCTCAAGCGTAATAAAGTTTTTTATGAAGACAAAAGTTAAAATATTTGTAGGTTTAGATGAACCAAATAAAATATCATACGATGTTTGCGTTAAGAGTATATTATCAAAAAATGTAAAGTATGATTTAGATATAATACCTATTAACTATAATACGGTTAAGGATTATAAGAGAAAAAAAGATCCATTCGAATCAACTCAGTTTGCTTTTGCACGTTTTTTCGTACCACATCTCAGTGAATTTACCGGTATTAGTATTTTTATGGATGGTGATTTTTTATTTTTAGATAATATTGATAATCTTATAGATTTATATGATGATAGGTATGCGGTCATGTGTTGCCAGCATGACTACAAACCTTTAAATCTTGAAAAAATGGATGGTAAACCGCAAACACAATGGCCTCGTAAGAACTGGAGCAGTTTAATGATTTTTAATTGCAATCACCCTAAAAACAAAACACTTACCCCAATGACTATTAATAATCAGTCAGGGGCTTTTTTACATAGATTTAAATGGTTAGATGATTGTGAGGTTGGTTCGCTACCATTGCAATGGAACTGGCTTGTCGATTGGTATAAAGAGCCTGGTGATGGAGCACCTAAAGCTTTACATTATACCGAAGGTGGTCCATGGTTAGATAAGTTTAAAGATTGCGAATACGCAGATGAATGGCTAGAACAATATAAGTTAGTTTAATTGTAAAAGCTCTTAAATAAATTGAAGCTCTTTTCACCATAAACCTGACCGTGAACTTCACAGTTAGTACAGGGTGATATACCTTTACGACCGCTCTGTATATGATGCTGTCTAATAGTCTTTGCAGCTTCCGAAAGCCATATATCCTTTATAGAGGTATCGTGTATATTACCAAATTTTACATCTTTTCTCCAGTTATGTGTACATAAAAGCACATCTCCATTCCAGTCTATAAACGATGAATTAAATGACATATAGCATGGTCTAGTAGGTACAGCCTTTTCATTTAATTTCATCATACCTACACGATTACTAATACCTGACATACCATACTCCTCTTCTGGACCGTACCAGAATCTCTTAACAATATACTGGTCAGAAGTAATACCGCATTCATCGAATAATTTTAAAAATTGCTCTTCTTGCTCTGGACCGTCATATAGACTCATCTTTAATAAGTCTAGACCATTTTCGAATAACCCTATTAACGTCTCTTTACTAAGTAAGTCCCCATTTGTTGTTATAGAAATATTATTATTATGTTTAAGCTTATCTCTAAATGTCTTAATAATTTTAAATATCTGTTTATTAGCTAATGGCTCACTGAACCCAGCAAATACTACTTGATTTCTATAATCAAATTCAGCTAAATCGTTAGCTAGCTTTTCACATGTCTTAATTGACATATTTAAATTACGATTAGGGTAAACTTTTGCATCAGATCGCGGACAAAACACACATTTTCTTGTACATATTTCAGTTACATTTATATCGATTATCTGCAAAGCAGACATAATATTAGTTTCATCGATCTCGAAGTTATTAAAAATATTTTTTCTAAATTCAATAAATTCGTTTGTAGGTACACTATCCATATAGTATATTATATAGTAACTATTCTATTTTTAAACTTGAATCTGAAAATAAAGCAAGTAAATATTTTTTATATGACAGATATCGAAAATAATATTAATTCACTTAAGGAAAATTACGAGCACTTTACAGCAGATGTTGCCAACTTTACAGAAAGAGGTAATAAGGCAGCTGCTACTCGAGCTCGAAAAGCTCTGCTAGAGATATCTAAGCTTTGCAAAGATGTAAGAAAACAGATTCAAGAGATAAAGAATGACAGTTAAGCATAAATAATAATGTGATTACTTTTAAACATTTTTTTGAATCAAAACAACCATTAGGGTTGATCGAAACTATTACATTTGAAGACCTAGGTCCCATTGAAGCTAAGATTGATAGCGGTAATGGAGCTTACAATGTCTTACACGGGGTTAATTTAGAGTTTAGTGGTCTAGATGATAACTACGAAGGTAGATCTCACGTTACATTTGAAACGGTAGATGGTAAGACTGTAAAAAAGCGTGTTGTTGAGTTTATCGATATCAATATTGGTTCCGGTAATATCGAAGAAAGACCTGTTGTAGAGTTTGATATTAAAATAGGTGATGAATTGCACCCTAATACAAAATTCTCTATAGGTGATAGAACAGAAAACGAGTATAAAATACTCGTTGGTAAAGATTTTATTGAAGAGCTTGGCGGCGTCATCGACGTCACCAAGCAAAACAATTTAGACTAATTAACTCTTCATATCAGCTACAAACTGATAGAATTCACTTCTAGTAGATGCATCTTCTAAGAAATCGCCAGTTAACTTTGATGTTTTCATCTCACATCCATCATGCTTCACACCTCTTAAACAAGCACATGTATGGGTAGCTGATAACATAACTGCTACACCTTTATTTCCTTCACATATTTCATTAATTGCATCTTGAATCTGAACAGTTAATCCTTCTTGAATCTGAGGTCGACGAGCATAATGCTCTACAATTCTATTAAGCTTACTTAACCCAATTACTTTACCGTCTTTTGAAGGAATATAAGCAACATGAGCTACTCCTGTAAATGCTAGATGATGATGAGAGCAAAGACTCTTAACTGGTATACCACCTTGAAATACCATCCCATCATAACCATCAGATGGGAATGCAGTAACATTAGGTAACTCATTATAACAACCTGCTGCTAAGTCATTCACATAAGCTTTTGCAACGCGTCTAGGTGTATTATCACTATTAGGATCCTTACGCCAATCAATACGTAACGCATCTAAGAACTTTTCATAAGCAAACGTTGCATCATTAATGACATCTGCTTTTTCTTCATCTGTTAACGGCATATTACCGTTAGCTGTTGGTAATTTCGTAGTTTTAACTCTTTCTGACATACATTAATTATATAGTATATTACTATAAAGTCAATAAATAATATTAACAATGAGCAATTTTTTAAAAATAATACAGGAAGCTACCCCAGCTACTGATACCCCTCCTGGTGATGATGTTAAGGTTGGCCCTAATTCTCCTGTTAAAAAAGGAGGCTTCTTGCAGAAGGCTGCAGCGGGCGCGGCAAAGGCTACCGCTATAATACAAAAAGGTGAGCAGATATCACAAGGTAAATGGGATGTCACGACTGCATTACAACGTATATTAGATAGTCAATTAGATAATAGTACCAAGAAGTTAGGTAAGTTTGGAAAGGATGGGTTTAAAAAAATAAGATTAGGATCTGACATTGTTGAAAAAATAAATGAATATATACCGAAGAGCGCGGAGACAGGACCGGCGGTAACTGACGCGCCGTCTGACGACGTTAGTGAGTCTTATAGAATTAACAGTAATTTCTTACGACGTATAACAGAAGTAACAGCTGTTATGACTCCAGATCCTGTGGATGGCAAATATAAGACAGCTCATAAAAGTAAAAAACCTGTTGTAGAACGAGTTTATGATATATTAAAAACATTCGATCTAGAGCCTCCGATTAATTTTAAGGTAAAAAATGTTAATGGAAAGAAAGATGATGATCGGAGGATTAAGTGGATAACAAAGGGAGCTAGCTCCTTTTTATCTGGAGTTAGAGAATTATATCCCGACTTTAAGTTTACATTTTCAAAAGACCCAGGTGATTTATCAGTAGGGATGGGATCTCAAAACGATGAGCCTAGTGAAGATAATGAAGCTGCGGTTGCTAAGAGATTAGGATTTAAGACTGTAAGAGAATTTCGAGCTGCGGCTAAGGAAGCTGGAGGACCAGCTAAGTATTTTGAACAAAACCCTGATAAGGCTGAATTAGTTAGATGGGATAGTAGTAAGAGTAATGTAGATAATTTTAATCAATATACAATAGGAGATATACCAGACGAAATGGAAGATCTAGATCTTCCAGAAGATTTTCAAGGCACTAGTAAGTCAGACTTCATGAAGAGTATTGGTCGCAAAAATATTGAAACATTAGTTAGAGGTCTGGCCGATATATACCCTAATGAAAATATAAGATTTCCAGACGATGATCCTGATACAGAGGATGGTCCAGATACCGGCGAAGCGCCTGATCCAGAAATTACAGAAGATATAGCCCTCTTCGAGCTAGCTAAACCAAACGGTTATGGGCAGAAGGGTACTCAATATACACTCAAACCTCTTACACCTGAGCTCGGTAATATGTTGAAACAAAAAGATATTAAATATCTAACATATTTAAATCAAACCCCACAGAATGAGTTTAAAGTACCAGAATCAAATGTAGGTATAATATATGCATATGATAATAATAATGAAGTTATTAATGATATTACAACAGAATTTGCGCGGTTTCAATGGAACGGTCAAGATAAACTATATACCATAAGCACAAAAAATAAAGAATTAATGGGTGTTAGTTATAGTGAAGGTCAATTCCCTATTAAAGAAACGGATGCTGCGTTTATAGATCCAGCGGGTAAGTATCTTATATATAAGGATAAAGAATCCGGTAATTTAGCTAAATGGCCTATAGTTACCCAAAAATCACCTACAGGTATATATACTATCAACAAAAATAAACCACAGCCTATAACTGAAAAAGATAAAAATGATGTTATTGAAGCTGAATCGACAACAGAATCACCACCGTTATCCGCAACTGCTTAATTAATATATGATTATCTCTTCCCTCCCTCATCACCTAAAGGTATTATAACTTAATTCAAACATTAATCAACTTTTATTTTTTTATTGTTGATCTTTAAGGTACTATATCATATAATTAATATATGAGATATGTATCAACTAAAATTATCCCCATGGGGTCGACTGCTTTTCGTCAATGGAGAGCAGATAGTCATTGTAAGTTAATTCACGGTTATCGTCTACAGTGTAAGCTATGGTTTACAGCAGATGAATTAGATGATAAAAATTGGGTATTTGATTTTGGTGGTTGCAGAGAGATCAAAAAGCTTTTGGAGAAGCAATTTGACCATACAACTGTTGTAGCTGCTGATGATCCTGAATTAAGTATGTTTGAGTTGATGTCTACTAAAGGTATGATTGATCTTCGCATTGCTGCAAAAGGGGTTGGTATTGAAAGGACCGCTGAATGGGTATATGACACAGTTAGTGAATATGTAAATGATACGACTGATGGTAGAGTACGCGTTATTAAGGTTGAAGTATGGGAGCATGAAGGTAATAGTGCTATATATGAACAAGATGAACTACAAATTATACAAAAAGAAAAATTAGCTGAACCGAAATCAGATATCGCTACGAATACTGCAGTGATTGGAAATAATATTACCGAAGTACCGGAAGTTAAAGCAGCTGCACCGACGTGTCCTCCTCTTAATAGTAAGGTTACAACAGGGATGAGTGATCCATTTGCAGGTACATCATGGGGGAATAGTTGATGAGTTTAGGAGATATATATTCAAAGAATGTTCAAAAGACGTCTGTAGGAATGTCCGGACTGGCTGGTAGTATGCCGGCTACGCGGGAAAGAGATCCTAAATCAGTAGAGTTAGAAACAAATGTGTTAACACAAATGCAGCAAGCAGTTGCACCGGTACATAAACCTAAAGAAAAGGAGCCTGAACCAATTATAAATGTACAACCGATCGGGCTAGAGCAAGCGATGAAAGAATTACTTGACAGTGCTGAGTCTTTCGACGATAAACTTTAAGATTTCACTTCGAACTATATCATCACCGTCAAATTTAAAGGTATTAATACCTTCATCAGCGCATATCGGGTCATCAAAAGCTTTATATATACCTTTAAACCCACTCTTTTCGCCGATATCAGCTTGAAAGGTATCGCCAACAACAATATACTTACTATCTACACCAAATCGTGTTAATATAGTAGTTAATTCTGAGTTGGTCATGTTTTGCGCTTCGTCAATTATGACGCATGCGTTTTTAAATGTTAAACCTCTAGTGAAGTTGACCGGTATACACTTAATATAACCTTTAGATAACAAGTTATTACCAGTATTACCAACTAATACCTCTTCTAATTTATCAATAAGAGGCATTGACCATGGTGCAAACTTATCTTCTAATTCACCAGGTAAAGCTCCCATACTTCTAGAAGCACTTTCAACGATTGATCTAATATATACTATATTATCAACACTTCTTGTATTTAAAAGCTTTAAGGCAGCAAGAACAGCTAGATAAGTCTTTGCTGTACCCGCGGGCCCGTCAACAATACACATTTTATTTGTTTGTTGTAGTGTAGCATTTAAAAACTCCTGCTGTCTTGGAGTTAAATCATACTCCTGCTTTATTTTAAAATCTAAATCCCAACCATCTTTTGGTATTTCAAAATTTAAATCTGTTTGCGCTGTAGGTTGTTTCTTTACGGTTTTAGTACTCTTACGAGTAGTTTTTTTTATTGCCATATACATATATTTATAATTTTTTTACACAGTAAAAAATGTATTTGTAAATAGGTATTTGCAATTAAATATAATATTCAACTTGATTTGGATCGGAACTATAATATAATTAGTGTATGGTAGATTTAAATAAAACGTTAAGCTTGAGTGATGATCATGTTTTTTATACGATTGAAGGGGAAGGTAAATATATAGGGGAACCTTCTGTGTTTATGAGACTTGCTATGTGTAATCTTACATGTAAAGGATTTGCATCTGAGGATTCACCTCATGGTTGTGATTCGTTTATATCATGGTCAGTCAAAAATCGTTATACATATGATGAACTTAATAATTTCTATGAGAACAATGGGTTTGTACAGAATCTTAAGGACGGTGCAATATTAAAGATTACCGGTGGAGAACCATTGCTCCAGCAAAAGAGATTAATGAGCTGGTTAATATCATTTATCGATAGGTTTAAATTCTCCCCTCGTATTGATTTCGAAACGAACGGTTCATTAATGCCTCTACCTGACTGGGCTTCAGTATATAACGCAACATTTACTGTATCTCCTAAGATGAGTAATAATGGTGATGCAGAAAGACTTAGATATAAGCCAGAAGTATTAAAATATCATAACGAACTCGGCTCATGCTTTAAGTTTGTTGTTAATAGTGAAGAAGATGAAAAGGAACTATTTGAGAAATATATCGATATTGGTTTAGTAAGCAGAGAAAGAGTATGGTTAATGCCTTGTTGCGGTAGTAGAGAAGAGCATACTGCTAAATCTGCAATGGTAGCTGAGTTATGCAAGAAACATACACTTAAGTTTAGTCCGAGATTGCAGTTAGTCATCTGGGATATGGCTTTAAAGGTATAGTAAAAAAAAGCCGTAATATATATTACGGCTTTTTTATGTTTATAAATTATTGTTTAAACGTAACCTAATTGATGTAATCTCCTAAGTGTAGGTCCAACAGAAATATAACCAGAAGCTGTTTCTGTTTGAGTTGATGAACCTGAAGCAAAAACAAATTGTGTTGAAAAGCGATCTTTATCAATAATAGCTAAAGTACTACCATTATAACCAGCGAATATATCGATTTCATATTCAGTACCATTTAATACAGCAGATGTTGTGACAACATTAGTGTCGAAAAATCCTCCGCCTTGCGCATTATATAGAATTTTTGAAGTACTGGTACCTGCGATACCCGAGACGCCGTCAGTTGCAGATCCAGCACCAAAAACAATCTCATTATTAAAAGATAAATTACTCATATTATTATTTAATAAACTATGCGTTGGATTTACCAGGACTTACACGAAAACCTCGTGTAGATGTCTCAGCTTTAACTGGCTTAGCTGATTCTACCGGAGCTGCAACTGTAGATTCTTTTGTAAAGAGACTAGTTAACTGTTCAATTAATGTTTTTTTATTAAATCGTCTATCTAATTCAACACCTTTTGTTCTACCTAACTTCTCTAATTCAATTTTAGAAAGCTTTTTTAATTCTGTTTTATTCATATTATTATTTATTGTTGAATATGGGTATATTTTAGATTAAATAATTATCTTATGGATATTCTAGTTACATTATCAATCTTCATTGCTGGTTTTATTACTGGTGCACTTACATTCCGCAATAATACTGCAAAGTCTGAGCAAATCGTTAAGGATACTTTAAAGTTTGCAGCAAAAGCTGAAGAAGAAGCTAAAGAATTAGCAGCAAAATTAAAGAAAAAGAAGACTACAAAGAAAAAGTAGATTATACGTTTTTTTCTTTCAATTCAAACCTACCAGACCGGTAGGTTTTTTTTACTTTCTACCACCAGGTGTAAAGTAGAATCCTATAATAGCTCCTAACATTGTAATAGCTATTAATGCAATATGACCGGTGGTAATTGCCACAACGGTTTCTGTTCCCATAGGTATTTTAATGAGTCCGAATAAGAAGGAGAAATAGTCTTTATTTTCTCTGGGGACGAAGGTGAGGAGTTCAACACTCGGCCAGACGGTGCAGAGAACCGAGATGACGAAAAAGTTGAGCATCCCGATAAGAGCAATAAGGCGACGTGTACCGCGAGTAAAAGCGCTGTTATCGTTATTAGCTTCTCCAAAAACTGCTTTTTGAAACTCAACATCAGCTTTACGTAAGTCCATTTCTCTGAGTATCTCACGCTTCTCTTTAGATTCTTTTGCAGCACCGATCCGATCAAAAATACCGGCGATGATTTTAAGGGTTGACCCCATCCCGGTTGCGCCGAGAGTACTAAGTAACATTGTAATAAGTCCAAACATATCATTCTATTGTATTAAATATTTATGTGATTTTTAATGATTTAGTCAATTTAGTTGTATCTGAGAAGAAAAATAACGACACCAACAGAGTATCTAAGATTATTACCGTATGTAATGGTAAGGTTTTAATGCTTCAAAAAATAAATGGTAAATTCGAATTACCTGGTGGTCATATAGAAGTAGGTGAAGATGCTATTAGCGGAGCAAAGAGAGAGTTTTTTGAAGAAACCGGATTAGATATTAAGAGGTTAAAACAAATAACAGCTAATAATGAACGTGTTTTATATAGAGGTACCTGCTCAGGTAATAATATTAAATTAAGTAACGAGCATAAAAGTTTTAAATTTGTATCTGAAAAGGATTTATTTAAATTACCATTGAGTAAATGGTCTAAGAAAGATTTAGCTTTTCTCAAACAAAAAGAAAAACAAACAATAGAGGAAAAGAAAATACATGAACCAGTTAAACCTGGTATACTTAAAAAAAGATTAGGTAAATTATCATGTAGTAAAGTTAAAACAAAAAAAGGTTCCCTTAAAAATAAAGGAACACATTTTGCAAAAGCTTTACAGCGTTACTTAAACTACCATTGCAATAAATAATATTAAGCAGTTTTTAAAAGTAGTTAACTGGGATTATTGTAATCTTCAATTAGAGCTTTAATTTCAGTCTTCATATAATTCAAGCGAATAGGGTACCAAGTATCATCTTTATTTTTATAAAAGATAACTAACCCGCTACACTTCTTACCACTACTTAACTCGTATAGGTATGCGTATAATGAAAGCTGTAAGCAGTATGTATTAAATTCACATACACCTAAATGCTCGACAGGAGCTTTAAAAAACTCGTTATATTCACTAAAGAATCTAAAGTTTTTATTTGTCTTAAAATCACCTACATAAAAATATTTTGAATTTTCATAAATTAAGTCAGCTGTACCGGCAATATTTAGCCTGATATTATGCAATCTCATCTCACATGTTAGCTTCGGAAACTCCTTGAATATATACTCCCACTTCTTATAGGAGTCATACAATGTAGTATACTCTTCTTCACGCTTATCTTCACCAAGAAAGTCTTCCATTACTTTATGAATATGGGTACCATAATCGCAAGCTCTATTTTTCTCGGTATTCCATTCCTCAAGTATAAAATCAACACTTACACCTTCTCTAGCTGCTACTCGAGTAGCATTACCCATTTTATCAAACGCAGGTTTATACTTACCGATTAAGGTAGTAGCTGATATTAACTCTTTACCAGTTTCATCATCAACATACTTGTGCTTCTTTTCATTAAAAATAACCATTATAAAACAATTATATTATATAAACTTGAAAAGTCAAATTTATGTATTAAAATAAATATATGAGAATTGCAATAAGCGGAACCGGTAATCAAGGTAAGACGACTCTAATTAATGACTTCTTACAGGAATGGTCAAATTATAAAACTGAAAGCTCTACATACAGAGATAAGTTAGAAGCTGAAAAATTACCTCATAGTAAAGAAGCCACAAAAGATACTCAATGGAAAATTCTCAATCATATGATTGACGAAATGCAGACTTTCGGAGCGGAAGATAATATAATTATGGATAGATGCCCTATTGATAATCTTATATATTCTCTATGGTGTTTTGAGAAAGGTGTTGGTGATATAGATAAAGAATTTATCGATAAGTGCATACCTCTTGTATGCGAAAGTATGAGAAATTTAGATATTATATTCTTTATACCAATTACTAAAGCTGCTCCTGTCGCTATAGAGGAAGATGGTGTCAGAGAAACAGACGAAGTTTATATTAAAGAGATCGATAACATCTTTAAAATGATTGGCGCTCAACACCACGAAAACAACGGTAGAAATCCTTTCTTTCCTAAGGATGATGCTCCTGGCTGGATCGAAGTATTCGGCGATAGGCAGACGCGTATTGCAATGATTAAGCAATATCTAGATGCAGATGGAGACCTTATAGGTGGTACTGCAGAGAGTATGAACGAACTTATCAACCCTCTAGACGGCGAATCTACAGATGAAGTAAGACAGCAGATGAACGAGCTCTTAAAAGATCAGGAGAAAGCTAACCAATTTGCAACTGATCTAGCTGAACAGAAGCAACAAATTAAAGAAATGCTAGGTGATGATGATATAATTAGCTTATCAACAACCTATAAAGACAAAATTAATTAAGCTGGGGCGATGGTAGTTTCTGTACCACTAGATCCTATATATTTTAAAGCTCCAGCTTCAACGTACATAATACCTCCGCTAGTAGGGGTACCTGGAGCTGCTCCGGTTATGTTAGATATCCATATATATCCTTCGTCTGAGTCGAATCCTATAGTTCTACCACCGGTTAAACTTTGAAAAGTATGGAACCGAGCTCTATGATATATTTGACTAGGCGTTCCAGATTGTTCACTATATAGATTAATCAATGCTCCACCATTTGTACCATCAGGAGCTTCTGGATCTGATTTAAGAATTAAGCTATCACCCGCTTCGTTACCGATAATATTAGTAGCTGTAGTATTACCTGTAAGTATAGCATTATTTATATTTGCCTTTGTACTCGATAAAGACTCAATATCAGTTGTATTAGTCTCGATAGTATTTTGAAATGTGGTATTTTCTAACCCTACTACAAAATCTTTAAAATCTAATTTATTAGTAGAATTCTCTGTTTGTATAATAATAAAATTACCATCTTCAATACTATTTGCAGTTGGTAGTTGTTTGATACTTATTTCTGTACTAGCCATATTAATTATTTATTATAAAATATATATAATGTCAAAGGAAAAGATAGGTATAGCTATAATCACATGCGATAGGCCAGATTTTTTATCTAAATGCGTAGAGAGTATTGACCAAGCGCAGGGAAATGAATTTATTATTATAAACGATGGTACTGTGGAAGTAGATATCGAAAATATTAAAGTGATTAAGACTGAAGGTAAAATTGGTGTAGGCAAGAGTAAAAATATTGCTTTAAAATATCTATACAACCGTGATTGTGATTTTATTTTCATTATAGAAGATGATACTATAATTACAGATCAAAGAGTTTTTACAGAATATATTAAAGCATCTAAAAAGACCGGTATACAGCATTTTAACTACGGTCCTGGATCTCCTTTTAATCGTAAACAAAATGTAGACTTCGATCTACATAATAGACATCAGCTAGATCAAAACTCCGACCCACTACCACGTAAAATTATTGATTATGGTGATAATATTAAAATATCATTATTTCAACATGTTGCAGCTATGTTTTCTTTTTTTACACGACAGGTAATAGAAGAGGTCGGTTACATAGATGAAGAATACTATAATGCTTGGGAGCATGTAGATCATACGTATCGTATTATAAAAGCTGGTTTGCACCCACCATTTTGGTATTTTGCAGATATACATAATAGCCATCTCTTTCTAACTGAAGTACCAGGAGCTATTGAGAATTCTTCAATTAATAAAGATAGTAAAGAATGGCTCGAATGTGTCAACGTAGGTCGCGAAATATATCTTAAAAAGCACGGGCATTATCCTAATCAACCGCCTATAGTGACAGATCAGGAGGTAATAGCCTTTTTAAAAAAACTAAAAGCTGTATGATTTCTCTTATTATAGCATATAAGTCAGATACAGTAGAGCGTGAAAAAAATCTAGAATACTGTAAGAGATATTACCGCCAGATGATACCTAATTGCGAAATTATTGTACAGGAATCATCTGATGAAACATTTAATAAATGTAAATTATATAATGAAGGAGTTGGACGTGCTACTTATGATAGCTTATGTTTTTTGGATAGTGATGTTTTTGTTTCGCGTGAATCTCTTTGTAAGAGTATAGAAGCCATAAAGGATGATATAACCACAGTAGCTATAGGATATAACGGAACGGCCCTATACCTAAGCTACTCCGCAAAAGCTAGCTTGCGTGAAACATTTACATATAGAGATTTAAATGATATCATTCCGCAGGGGTATAAACTACAGCTTTTAGAAAAAAATGATATGTTTGAAGTATCAAATCTTAGAGCTGTCGGTGGGTGCTTATTAATGGATAAAGCATGCTTTAAAGATATAAACGGTTTTAACCCTAACTTTACCGGGTGGGGATATGAAGATAATGAAATTATTCTCAGGAGCCATAAACTCGGTAAGAAGGTTGTATATATAAACACAAATAAGCCGTATCTTTTTCACCTACCTCATATGGATAAAAGTAGTACATCAAACCAACACGAGGATCGTACTCATCAGAAAAATGAAAATCATAATCTTATAGAATTTACAAAGATCCAAAAAATGAGATCTGCAGAGCTGAGCAATTATATTAAGTCATGGCAAATATCATCAGAAAAAGATTCAAGGGTAAAAATTGATATTATAGACAAAAATTTTGTTAGCTACGATCGCAGTTGTTGTCGATTTCAGCGCCCAAATAACATAGAATGGGATCCAACGCTTACCTCTGACAGTAAGAGTATTTTTTTAACTGACACTTCAATTCCTACTATTGATAATTTAAATACGGGTCAACAAAAAGTGGCGTGGTTACTGGAGCCTAGAGCTATAATACCACACATCTATAAATATATTGAAAATAATTACGAAAAATTTGATTTTATACTTACATACGACGAAGCATTAATTAATATAAGTTCTAAGTTTTTATTTTACCCGTTCGGCTGCTGCTGGGTGCACCCATATATAACAGGCGCTGAGGTTGAAAAGACAAAACATATGTCTATAATAGCGTCCGGTAAAAATCAAACTCCAGGTCATCAATTAAGACACCAAGTAATTAAAGAGTTGGGTATGATCGACGACTCATCAATAGACGTTCTAGGGAGTGGTTATAAGCGATTTGCAAATAAAAAATCTGCGCTAGATGAATATAGGTTTTCAATCGTTATAGAAAATTCAATCCAAGACACATATTTCACGGAAAAAATTATAGATTGTTTTGCAACTAAAACCGTACCTATATATTACGGTACATCAAAAATAACTGATTTCTTCGATAAAGATGGTATTATTTTGTTTAATACTGTTGAAGAGCTTAGAGAAATACTTGATAGCTTAACCGAGCAAGACTATCAAAAAATGAGTAAGAGTATTGATAAAAATTTCGACAGTTATAAATATTTTATTATACCAGAAAATTATATTTTTGATAACTATTCGTCATTATTCTAAAACTAGCAATGAAAAAAACAAATGTAATATCATTTAGTCTCTGGGGTAGTGAAGAAAAATATATTACCGGTGCATTAGAGAATTTAAAATTAGCCTCGGAAATATACCCCGGGTGGTCAGTAAGAATTTATGTAGATACTACTGTAACTCTCGATTACTGTAAAGAGTTACATAAAAATGGCGCTGATATTAGACTTGTAAAAAATAATAATAAGGGACCGTTCTACGGCGCGTTTTGGAGATTTTTTGTTAATGATGATGAGAGTGTAGATCGATATCTAGTTAGGGATATCGATTCGCGGTTAAACTTCCGCGAGTATGCAGCTGTCCAAGAGTGGATTTCAGCTGATAAAGATTATCATATAATGCGCGATCACCCAAATCATAAATGGCCTATCCAGGCGGGGATGTGGGGTGGTAAAACTAACAAGTTTAAAATTATGCCTCTGATTAATAAAGTTAGTAATTTAAATTATTACGGATGCGATGAAAGATTTTTAATGGATGAGGTGTTTCCTAAAATTAAAGATAGCTGTACTGTGCATGACTCTAATAATAAAGAATTGATATTTCCGGTACACCCTCCTATATATAATGGTGGTACTTTTGTTGGTCAAGATTTTATAAACAATATACCTCAAGGCTCTGTATGAATAAAGAAAATTTTAGAATAATAACGTGTACAAATGAAAGAGATCTATATATCCACTTTTGGCCAAGTATGGCGCAGAATTGGACTAAATGGTATGGTATTGAAAAAATAACATGCGCTGTTATAACAGAAAGAAATGAAGATGACCCGGTTATACAGGAAATGAAAAAATATGGCGAAATAATTCTCATTAAACCTTTGAAAGGTATCGTAACTGACGATATACAATCTAAAGCGACCCGTCTATATCTCGCGACTCAATATCCCGACGATTATTGTATAATAGCAGATATTGATATGTATATTCTGAACAAAACAGAAACGTGGGATAAATGGTTTTCCTATGCAGAAAAAGATAAATTATTATGTATAAGCCGGAACGCGCCTTACAGTGGGACAGATATTGGAAAATTTCCTATGGCATTTACCACAGCGACTGGGTCAGTATGGAAAGAGATAGTAAATCCAAATAATTTAACATACGAAGAATTATTTAAAAGCTGGTATGATATGCACGAGCACGATTCGATGGAAAAGGTGAACCAACCATTTCGTCAATTTTCTGATGAATCGCTTTTAAGAGGACTTATAAGTAAGTGGGAAGATTACGGTGAGAAATATGGTTATAATCACCCTCGATGTATAGGTATTGAAAGAGAGGATTGGTCTGGAGAAAGAGCTATTAGACGAATTGATAGATTATATTGGAATATTGATAAAACCTTGCTTGAATCTGGTGGGTATTATGATAGCCAGCCGGTTAGACCATTTAATCGACACGCGTTACAACCTATACTGGAGTATTTAAACATAAAATGAATATAGCAATAGTAGGGTATGGGGAAATAGGTAAATCACTAGAGCAGGTTTATAACGATTATAGTGAATTTAAACTTACAGTAGTAGATAAGGATTTTATTTGCGGTGATGAAAATATCGATATAATGAATATTTGCTTACCTTTAGTAGATTTTTTCGATACGGTAGTAGCTAGTTATATTAAGAAATATAACCCCAAACTTTGTATAATTCACACTTCAACTACCCCGGGCATGACGGAGCGTATTGCTGAAAAAGTTAGTTGCTGCGTTGTACATTCACCAGTACGAGGAGTTCATCCAAATTTGTACGATGGTTTAAAGACGTTTAAAAAATATATTGGGTATGTGGATAATAAAGGTAAGGAATTATGCGAAGAGCATTTTAATAAATTAGAGCTATCATATGAAAGTATTGACGGTCCTAGTAATACAGAATTAGCCAAGTTATATAGTACGACATACTACGGGCTCTGTATTGCTTTTCACGGTGAAATGAAAAAACATTTTGAAGAATTAAATTTAAATTATGATATAATAACTGATTGGAATAAAACATATAACGACGGGTATAAAGAACTCGGAAATAGTAGTGTAATTAGACCGGTATTAACACCGCCAGATAAATTTATCGGCGGGCACTGTGTCATTCCTAATACAGAACTTCTACGAGGAATTTTCGAGAGTAAGGCCTTTGATTTAATTTTAAACTATAAGAATATCAATGACAAGAGCTGAATTAAAAGATAAAGGAATTGATACAACGTCTCTTACGGGCTCGAGCTTATCATGGACTGTATATAAATGGATATATGAAAACATTTCGAAAGATTCGCGAATACTGGAGGTTGGAGCAGGCTATGGTACAAAGATACTGAATACTTTTTGGGAAATAACATCAATTGAACATGATAAAAATTTTATAGATATCGTCGATGATGTTAATTACGTTTACTGTCCTATCAAAGATGGTTGGTATGATATCGAAGCTTTTAGTAAGGGTGTTTTAAAAGAATACAAACTGGTTATAGTAGATGGTCCGGTTGGTGATAACAGGGGTAATATTATCGATCATATAGAGTTGTTTGATCCAGATTCGAATTATATAGTTGATGATATACATTATAAATCAGCTTTAAAAATAGCTGAATGTATTAGAGATAGATTCCATAAGCAGATGGAAATTGTACGCGATCCAATTTACCATGCACGTAGCTATGCTATTCTAACGTAATTAACCATAAGTAGTTGATTCATTAAAACTATATCATATAATTGATGTATGATTATTAAAGATATCAAAGTGTATGACGGTCCATTAATTCATAAGCGTTTTGCTTACGATTATTTTCGTAATAAGACGTTACCTATTGGTAATATTATCGCTTTTAG
>Ga0206131_10001526_pt1 | contig 29740 bp, 33 predicted proteins | sample Helgoland_Spring_FD_148636 | JGI IMG/M metagenome (GOLD analysis project Ga0206131, IMG submission 148636) | Pelagic subsurface seawater microbial communities from Kabeltonne, Helgoland, North Sea - Helgoland_Spring_Bloom_20160517_1 | ecosystem: Environmental > Aquatic > Marine > Epipelagic ...
ATACCAAAAAAGAAAAAAAGACAAAAAAAAATTTAAAAAACATAAAATAAAAAAAAATAAAAAAAAATACACCAAAAAAAAAAAAAAAAGGAAGAAAAAAAAAAGAAAAAAACCCCCATTTCGGATTAAAGAAGAATAGAAAAAAATTAACAAGAACACCATCAATGTCGACGAGTCAGATGGTGAAAAATGCAGCAGCCAGTATGAAACTAAGAAGGACGCAAAATATACGTGGTCGCAGAATTTCCACCAGTTATAAAACAGGAACAGGAAAAACAAAAAAACAAAAGGGAAAAAAACAGAAGGGAAAAGAACGAAATGGAAAAAAACGAAAAAAAAAGAAGAATACAAAAAATAAAAAAAAAGGTAAACGAGGTGGTTTTCGTAAAACCCGACGAAGAAATAAACAATAATACTATATATTACGGCTTTACTTTTCCCCATTTGCGGCTTTTTTTTAGCCGGTGCTGCTGACATTACCGTTAAAAACATTACTAAATACGAATATTGGATTTAGTAATGTTTTCATTTATTTTAATTGGAATTCTTTGTATTCCTATTTTAGCATACCGTATAAATATAAATAAGTTCCATTTCAAAGATATATCTCAAAAAGACTATGTTAATATTTTTGCATATGCCATTTTATATATTATATTATCAATCTTATATTTTTACTCTTCAAAAAATTCATCTAATCCTGGTTATACTCGCCTTTTTTACAACACAAATGTAATTATAACATTTTTATTAGCGAGTATAATTCTTAATTCACGTATTAATTTTAAAACGATCTTAGGTATTATAATTGCAATTACTGGCTTATCTATGGTAATACTATCAAAAAACTAATAATAAAATATTTTATAATCACTTAAAGGCACCTCAACATAAATAATTATAAAATGAGTACAACACAGACACAGAATGATGCTACTACTACGCCCGCGGGTGATGAATCTTCCCGCCAGCTGGGAATTGTGAAATGGTTTAATAACAAAGCTGGTTTTGGTTTTGTAACAACACTTGAAGATAGTGGTAAAGACATTTTTGTCCATCACACAGGTGTTTCTGTTGATCGTGAACAATATAAATATCTTGTTCAGGGTGAATATGTTGAGTTTGATATGTCTAAGAGTGACAATAATGAGCACGAATGGCAAGCTGTTAATGTGAAAGGTGTTGGTGGTGGACCACTTATGTGTGTTACACGCTTCATTAATCGTCAAGAAAGAGAACAACATTCTGCTGGACAGGATGATAATAGTCGTGGTCATCGCAATCCTCGCCATAGAGGAGGTGGACCTCGCGGTGGACAACGTGGTGGACAACGCGACAATACCAGAAGCGATGCACAGCGTTGGGTTCTAGATGAAAAAAATGCAACTGAATAATTAAAAAATAGCAACTGAATAATAAATATTTATATATTTTTATAAATATTTATATATTTTTATAAATATTTATAGTTAAAATACTTATAAAATAAACATAACAATATATTCAACGCAGTCAATTGGGATATTTTTAGAATTCATTTTTACAAGTAACATAAAATATTTTGACTTAATTTTATTCCAAAATTTATATGGATCATCAATTGTATTTCCCATATCATCTTCATTTACAAATTTACCATCCTCTGAATAAATTGCTTCAAACTTATTAAGCCTATCTATTAATTTTTGGCGTTTATGTGAAAATATTGGCCTATATATTTCAGGATTGGAAATCATTTTATACCCAATACATAATTTTTCGTGAGTAATCCAATATCCTTCACCAGACAATACCTTTGGATGATTTCTTTGAAAATCAATTGTCATTATTTTATTATTTCTTCTAATTCTTATTTCTTTAAACTCAACACCATATTTTATCATTCTAAATCTATTCTCACCCCAGTTTTCACATAGATACCATTTCCTATATTTAATAACATCCATTGTTTTTAATAAAACTATAAAAATTAAATATTTAATTTCAATTTATTAATGATTCTTCCAATTCATCACTTGCTAATTGATTTTTGATATTAATATAATTATTTGTTGTTAAAATATTTATAATTAAATCAGCGGTTAAACCAGGTATATAATATTGCATTTGCAAACTCACATACAACATTATTGATAATAACCAATGAATCCAGTCATAAAGTTGATACATTGTACATAATGTTATTGCATATGATTTTTTTATTTTACCTTTATATTTATGATCTTGTATAACATTTGATATATATGGTCCTATTGTTGCATCCATATAAGAATTAATCATTTGAGAAAAAAATCCATATGTCATAACCAAGGACCATCTATACCAATTATTTACTTCCATTCCCATAAAAATGACATCACTTGGACCAAACATAAAAAAAGAAGCATTATGACTTCCAGAAGTTATAAATAAAACACAAATTAAAACTAACCATAATAATAACAATGGATAAGCATATTTTATTGAATATTTCTGTTCAATCATTAAAATAATTAAAAATAAAGATTTAAATATTTTAAATATAATTTTAAATGTATTTTTTTAAAATTGATTTAAAGAATTGCCTTCATAATGAAGATATAAATGGATAATACAAAAAAAGAAATGTCTACAAAAGAAATGTCTACAAAAGAAATGTCTAAAAATCAAAAAGTAAAAAAGGTAAAAAAGGTAAAAAAAGACACAAATGTGGGAACCAATATTTCCGAAGAAATCAAAGAAATTTTCTCGGATGTATTCGGTAATATTTCAAGTATTAAACTACAAATGACTGCACTAACTTCGCAAATTAAAGCCGCTGAAAAACAGGTTTATAAAAAAATGAAACAATTGGATAAAGAAGTTAAGAAAAATAAAAATAAAGGAAATAGACAACCTTCTGGTTTTGCAAAGCCGTCAAAAATTTCAACAGCTCTATGTAAATTTATGGAATTACCGGAAGGAAGTGAAATGGCTCGCACGGAAGTTACTAAATATATTATTCAATATGTGAAAGACAAAGAACTTCAAAATCCAAATAATGCGAGACTTATCAAACCAAATAACGAATTAAAATCGCTATTAAACTTGAATGAATCCGACGACGATCTTACTTATTTTAATATTCAGCGTTTTATGAATCAACATTTTGTAAAAGCCTAATTATTTCTTAGATTTGGTAAACACGATAAATAAAATAATTCATTGTCAAATAATTTATTTTTTTTCCAAGTTCTATAATCATTATGATGATTATGTAATGTTTGTATAAATAATGGCTCATTAAATACATCAAAACCATTTTTATAAAATTTATATGGTAATATATTATCAACACTCCCAACACCCATTGTCAAATCAAATTCATTTACATTTTTAATATCTTTTGACTGTTTTGTATGAAATATCCACGTATCAGCGCTCCATTTATAATCTTTATACAATCTTTTTTCATTTATATTATCCTTATTATACTCCAATCTTAATAATGAAAATACTTTTTTTTTATTACTTAGTTGGCTAACAAAAATATTTTCTAAAGTGTTGTTAAAAAATATATCCATATTAGAAACAATTATATACCCATTCAATTGCATTTTTTTTATATTTTTAAAAATGTCAGCAAATGACATTCGTGAACCTTTTATTATTTGTATTATTTTATCACTCGATATACCAATTTCTTCTTCTGTATAGTCACGTTCATTAATTAAAATTATTTTTGAAATTAAATGGTTTTTAACATTATATTTTAATGTTTCTTTTATTTCATCATATCTTTCTTTATTATCCGGTATATAAAATTGTGTAAACAAAAAAATATCACCATTCTCCTTTTTACCAATATTGGTTTGTTTTGATTTTATGGTAATTAATTTTAATATTTTTCCATTAACTTTGAGATGCCTAATTTTCGGTTGATTATTTAACATTTAAATAATCAAATAATTTTTAAAACACAAATGGAACACAAAAATATAAAACAATTATTGCAAGAAAACCTGCTATTTTCTTTTTAATAAAATTACGTTGGATTGCAATCCAAGCTAATTTTTGTTCTTCTGTTTCTAAATGTCTTACCATATAGTCAGATTTTGGTAAAATATAATATACCATCGAAGTTGTGAATAATAATATTATACCAGCCAAACAGTATTTAGATGTTACTTTCATATCGGAAAGTAACACACCCAACCCCAATATAGCGCCTACACCTAAGCCTTTAAAAAAATGATTTAATCGCTCTCTTTTTATTTTTTCATATATTGTCTTCTGCTCTTTATTTAAAATTTTATCTAAATGTTTTAGATCACCACTATATATTATAGTTAATCCAAACACTACCAAATAAATAATAAATAAAATATAAAATATAGTACAAGTTTTAATACAATCTTTCTTCATTATAAAATTAAAAAAGATAATAAAATAAATATTTAATTATATATAAATGTTTCAGTATGTTATATTATTGTGTAATTTTTTTATGATTGTTTTCGGAAATAATATTTCATATTTATCTAATAATGTTACTAATTCAAAATATATAAAATTGCCAGAATCAAATTTAATAAATAAAAACCCAACGATAAATCCATTCATAGGGTTTGCTTGCAATGAATATTATAAAAAAGATAATATGAATTATTTAATTACAGCAGCACAATATCCAAATTTTGGGTATAATACAAATTCAAATTATAAATGCGGATATACTAAAAAATATGTTGAAATACTTAAATATAAAAATAACAGTTATGTTGATAAAATGTTAATAGGTGAGAATAACAACGAATACACAACTGCTGTTGGAAATAAAGGTTGCGATAATGTGGTATCTTGTGGTATAGATAATAAATTAAATATTTTATATTATATTGCATCAAATATGTATGGTTGCAACCCGTCTTATGACTCAGACAGTAGTTTAGTTAGAATTAATTTAACAGATTTTTCATTTATGGATAGAACTGTGTTTAATGATTTTCCAAATAAAGAAAAATTTTCCAAATATAGTTATTATGATTATAAATATTTAAACGCCGTATCAACAGCTTCTCTAATAGATGGCGATAGTTTATGGATAGGGTTTGGTACAAGTTTCGGTGGTATATGGAAATTAAATATTGCAACAACACCTGTTATGTTATTGCAACAATTTCAAAAAACATATATGGTAAAAAATGAAAAAGATACTATGATGGGTCAACAAAATGAATATGAGGATTATTTTCGCGAAATCAAAAGAAGTTTTATAAATAAAGAGCGTCAAGAAATATATTTTATTGAAGATTCTGGATACAACGATGCCAAAGTATTAATTATTAATTATTCAAAACCGTTGAATGAAAATACCACAACTCTTAAAACATTAGATGGATTAAGTTATATTAGTGATATAAAATTAGACGATGTTGATAAAAATATTTATATTATATCAGGGTCATTGAATAGTGAACTATATAAATTAGATTATAATTTTAATAGACAACGATTAAATACAAATTGCGATATTGATTTTTTAAAATTTCCACCCGAATGGGGTGTTATTACAAATATACAATTGGATTTAAAAACTGGATATATGTATGCTATACCGTCAACGCGTTACAATTATTATGGTATTGTAAGAATTAATATGAAAAATATCATAATTGATGTGGATACATTTGTTGAATTTAAACAAATAATAAAAAACGGAGATTACTCATATTTCCAACCTTTGCAAAATTCAAATATATCATATATAAATTTTGACACTGGTAAATTATTATTATTGGGTAATTCAAATTCGCAACATTCATTTATTATTGAATATGATCTTTACGGATGTTCAATGGGTAGAGGAAATGTGAATAACATTTGTGAAATTTGTATACCTGGTAAATATTCTAATTCGGTCGGTGGGATTTGTCTTGATTGTAATCCTGGGTATGCTAATAAAGACTATGAAAGTATAAGTTGCAATAAATGTGAAAAAGGCAAATTTACAACAGGTAAGCATACCGTGAATTGTATAAATTGTCCAGCGGGATTTTTTATAGATTTAGAAGGGCATAATCAATGTAAATATTGTCCAAAGGGAAAATATTCAATAACATCAACATCCGTATCGGAAAATAATTGTTTAGAATGTGGAAATGGGAAATTTAGCGATGTTGGTAAAACGATTTGTTTATTTTGCGAGATTGGGAAATGGTCAAAAAATAGAATTGAATGTGTTGGATGCAGTTCTGGCAAATTTAGTAATTCTATGGGGTTAACAAATGATAACGAATGTAAATTATGCCCAATTGGAAAATTCAATGATATTAATGGTTTATCAAGTGAATTGGATTGTAAGAATTGTGAAAAAGGAAAAATTGGAATAGTGGATGGTGCAAAATCTAATACATCGTGTATACAATGTGAATCGGGAAAATATAAACAAACAAATATTATTTGCAATGAATGTCCGGGTGGATGGATATCTAATAATAAAGAAAATAAATGTGATATTTGTAATATTGGGAAATGGGCATTTGACAAGAAAATGTGTATGGGATGCCCAAAAGGAAAATATAGTTTTGTAACCGGACTTATAGATGGAAAGGAATGTATATCTTGTGAAATTGGGAAATTTCAACCATACACGGGGAAACAAAGGGAAAATGCTTGTATAAATTGTGAAAAGGGGAAAATTGGCATTATAGAAGGTGCTTCATCAAATAGATCGTGTGTGCTATGTGATGATGGTAAATATAAAAACACATTAAATAATTGTATTCATTGTCCAGATGGTTGGATATCAACTTCTATGAGAGAAAAATGTACTATATGTCAGATAGGAAAATATACAAATAGTTATAAAAATTATTGTGATAATTGTCCTACTGGAAAATACAACGATAAAGTTGGAATATCAACAATTAATAATTGTATAGAGTGTCCAAAAGGTACGTGGACTTCCGATATTGGGAATATTCATATTACACTATGTAAAGGTTGTAAAAAAGGTTTATATGGAAACGAATTGGGAATGACATACGCCGGGTCTTGTAAAAAATGTCCTGCGGGAAAATTTAATGATAATGATGGATTATCAAATATAAATGATTGTAAAGAATGTTCAACTGGCAGTCATTCGGATAGCGGTAGTATAATATGCAAAGGTTGTGGTGTTGGAAAATATTCATTATTAACCGGGTCATCTGAATGTTTAGATTGTGAAGGGGGCAAATATACAAATAAAACGTCTAGTTATTTATGCAATACTTGTCCTTTAAATTCCGAGCAAAATAAATATAAAACTGGCTGTATTTGTTCTCAAAATTCATATAATACATTTACAAACAATGATAATTTAAATTGCATTGCTTGCAATAATACATTTTCCTGCAATGTGAATACGAATATAAAAACAATAAATATTAATCAACATTATTGGAGAAGTTCAGATCTATCAACTAAAATTTATAAATGTAAAAATAGATTTGCGTGTAAAGGGGGTATTATAAATATTTCATCTGATGATTTATGCAACGAAGGATTTAAAGGTCCGTTGTGTAATGTATGCGAAAAAGGTTGGGCGAAAGACGACGGTGTATGTTTAAAATGTCCTGAAGAAATTGGAAGAACATTGAGTTTAACCATTATTATACCGATTGTATCTGTAATTATAATTATTTTTTTAATAAAAACGGCAAATCCCGCCAATAATAAAAAGGAAGAGGTTAATGGTGTTGTAAAAATATTTATGAATTACGCCCAAGTTTTTTCATTAGCCAGCTCATTTCAAATCAATTGGCCATCTCTAATAAGATATTTATTTGAAAGGGCAAAAGAATTTTCTTCCCCTCGTGTGAGTTTTTATTCATCAGATTGTGCTATTGGTTGGTCTTATTATGAAAAATTATTAGTATATCTTATATTGCCTATTTTTTACATATTTTCGGTTACCATTATAATAGCTTTAATATCATTGTGTTATTGTAAAAAAAGACAAAAAAAAATAAAGAAACTGAAATCCACAAAAAGTGAACTTGAAATTAAAAAATATAAAGAAAAAAAACCATCGTGTTTGACATTTTTTATAGCTTGGGAAAAAACAGCAATTGTTGTTGGTACATTTTTAAGTTGGCCCACCATAGTCACAAAAACATTGGAAGTTTTAAATTGTGAAAATATAGATGATACATACTATTTAATAAACGATTATTCCATTATTTGTTATGATAACAAACATTATACATATTTGATAATTGCGTATATAGCATTAATTTTATATGGACTTGGTATTCCTTTATTAGGATTTAAATTGCTTTATAATCACCGATATCGTTTATATGATATGCATAATAGATACGATGGTTCAACGCCATTATCATTTTTATTTCTTGGATATAGGGAAAAACGTTGGTATTATGAATTTATTATTATGGGTAAAAAAGCTGGCTTAATATTGTTATCTGTTTTTTTAAAAAATTACCCAAGATATCAAATAATTGCAGCGTCGTTGTTAATACAAATATCATTTTTTTTACACGTTTTTTTAAGACCTTACGATATAATTACGAGTTATGGTTTAATATGTAATAGATTAGAAAGCGTTAGTTTATTATCACTTGTTATGACATTAAGTACAGGGTTATTTTTCGGAACGATTGATTCAGGTTATAAATTAGGTACATTTGAAAATATACTAATTATTTTATTGATTTTATGCAATGGTGGTATAAGTTTGTATTTTTTTGTTTATTTTGTTAAACTTGGGTTTAAATCATCAAAAAATCATTTACAAGAACATTTGAATGACGATTTTAAAAAAAATAAGATACCCTTTATATTGAAGTGTTGTAATATCTCTCATAAGAATATACAAGCTTTAAAATATTGGTCGCATAATATTGATAATGAAAATTATGGTATTTCATTAAAAAATCAAATGGAAAAAGAAATTTTTGCAAATTATTTTACAGAAAAGAAAAAGAAATTAAGCGTGTTAAACAATAAATTAGATAATATAAAAAAACGCCGATTAAGTGTAAAATTAGATAAATTACGATCCGAAATACAAGTTATGGAAAAACAAAGATGTTGGCAAACAATACAAAATAATAGATTATATAATACATTAAAAAATATTACAATGATTAATAAAACAAAATTATCCGATGAAGAACGAGAAGATATTGAAGAAATATATAAATTTTATATAAATCATGGTATCAATTATAATACGAAAATGAATGATTTATATATGAAAGATTTAAAAGGAATGATTCAATCACACCATAATATTGAAATGAAAAATGAAATTATACGACAGGAATCAAAACATATATCAGAAAACACATCAGAGGAAGAAATTGTTGAAGTTACCAATGTTGTTGATATAATCATTTAAATTGATAAAAAATAAATGTAACAAATTTTCTTATGATACCAATAAGAAAATATAATGAAATTAACACAAAAACAACGTTTAAAAATATGTATTGTAGGACAATTTTTGTTATTAATTTCTGCAATTATACCGACAATATTATTAGCAAATAAAGATAGTACTTATTATCGTTTTGGACCAAGTACAGATTTAATTATAATTTCTATTAAAATAGATTCCTGGACTCGGTATTGTATTTTATTACTATACATTCTAATATTTCGTATATGTAAAGTGTTTATTACTGAATTGGGTATGCCCATATTAACATTTAATATATACAATCCCAATCAGAAAAAAATAAAAGGATTTACAAGGACTGAATTACAAGTTCTAGCAAATATTATGTTTATGTTAAATGCAATTAGATATGCTATTACACTACAATTGGCTATTATTCAAATAGATATAGCCGTTATTTCGGGTATTTTTGATGAATTGGCTTCTATACCAACTATATATATATTATTGAAAGATAAGGAGTTTATTATTGATGATATAAAAAAACAAGAATTATATAATCCAATTTTAGAAACAGATGAAATTTAATTAAATTGAATTATAAATTAAATATAATTAATTTAAATAATAAGATTTTATGAAAGCAATATCATTTATTAATATAAAGACAGAACCCGGGATATATTACAATAAAAAAATTAAGGATGGTGAATTTGAAAAATTCGCAAACAATACCCACCAAGTTGTTGTTGGAATAAAACATAGAAATGAATTACACCAGTGGTACTATAAGAATCACGGATGGTATCAGGGTTGTTACTTTATTAAAAATCCAATGTATCCAACAATGACATTTGATTATTTTAAACTATTACTAAAAAAAATGGTACTTAAATTAGGTTTTGATGAAGAAGGAAAAAAATATTTCAAAGGAAATTGTTATGGAGAATTAAATGTCAAGATTGTAGATTTTATGAATGAATTAATGATTGTTTTGGGGAGAGAAACGCAAAATCAAAATTGGAGTTATAAAGATACCGGTGGTTGGAAAAAGGGTTATGGTAATATAGAAGATAGGTTTAAAATAATAGATAATTATGTTAATAATGATCTATTAGTTTAATATTGTAATTAAATAAAGTATAAATTATTAAATGAGTATTCACCAAGACTGTAGTAGTTGTACTGATATTAGTGATAATGAACAACACGTTTTTTTACCAGTATATTTGGATAGTAGTGGAACAGTTTTAGATGTTTCAGAAAATGCCGCATCAACTCTAGATGCTTCATATAATTTTTTAATGACCGCTGCATATCTAAGAGCAACCCACCTTCGTTCAACAATATCATACAAAAAAAATAATGAAACATATACATTTAAATACAATAATACATATAAAAATTTATTAAATTCTGGATTAAAAAATGATTTAGAAAAAACAAGTATTTCAATTTATGATGGTTCTTTTAATTCCGGTAATTCACCCATCCCCGATTCTTTGGGTCAAGTTTATGTTCAATATATTGCAGATACATTAATAGGACATCCATTATCACAAGCATTTATATCCAATGATGGTAGTATTATTAATGATATCAATAATAGCAATATTTATTCACAATTTACAAATGCATTAATAAACGGATTAAATACAACAACTTTTCAGTCAAATAATATATGCAATAGTATTTTAATTCAAATGAAAAAAATGATGCCAACTAGGTTTGATGACGAGGTTGATAATACAGAATATCAGTTACCATTTTGCCAAGATGATAAAATTTCCATTTACATAAAAATGAAATGCAATATTAATTTGGATAACAATGTTGGAAGTTATACAAATACATCAGAATATGAAATTTTAAAGAATATGTTTGAAAATAAAGATGATGTTGAATTTAATGATACGACAAATGAAATGAAATTAACAAAAAAAGTTTGGAGAATTAAAATAAAATTAGCATAAAATATTCAAACAATTTAATATTATGAATTATTTGATACGTCAATAACGATTTCTGCATTTTCTTCTGCATTTTCTTCTTCATTTTCTTCTTCATTTTCTTCTTCATTTTCTTCTGCATTTTCTTCTATTACTATTGAAAGTTCTTCACCGTAACTTATCTTTTCATTATGAATAGATTTGGGGGAAGGACTATCGCTATCAGAACTGTCCAAATCACTTGATTCCGGCGTTATTATATCATTTGTATCTTGCGCGACTTCAAGTTTTCTTATTAGTGAACTCATACTTTTTGATATTGTTGAAATACCCACTTTTTTCTTTTTATTCATTTTATTTTCAGCAACTCTTATTTTTTCATCATTCTCAAATACTGATTTCGCTTCCATTAATTTGTCTTTTAATTTCTTATCAAATTCTTCTTGTCTCTTTAATTCTTCATCTCTTATTTTTTTTACAATTGACTGTTCATATTCTGTTCTTTCTTTTATTAACAACATTTCTTTTTTTTTCATTTCTTGAGTATATTCCAATTTTAATCTTTTATCTTTTTCAGAATCTTTATAAACTTCAACGCCAGTTATTTCCAATATATCGGGTTTAACAAAAGTATTATTTTCAAATTTCTTACCAAAAAGTTTAACTATTTCTAGTGGAATATTTGGACTTTGTTCAATTAAACGATCCAATTCCATTCTACAATTAGAAATAAAATCTCTACCACAACAACTTCGTTCATCTTTTGGAAGAGACAATTCAACCGAAATGTTACGAGAGAATTTTGAGTATGCAATGCTTGCCGCACGATGACCTTCTAATAATTCTGAAACGCGTAAAAATTGCGCGATCGTTGTTATTAAACCTGCTGATAAATTTAAGAAACCTGCAAACAACGGTACATATGGTTGCCAACTTTCGGGAAACGATGCTTGTGCAAAATTCGCTGTACCAGTAATAGTACTTAAAATAATTACTGGTAATGCAAACCTTAAATTTTGAGCTTCGTATTTTAAAAATGCACGATCGTGCATAAATCGGTATGAAGACCCAATTTCTCCCCATTTTTTTAAAATGTTTTCTTGTTGACCGTGCCAAATCAATCCTTCTTCTTTCTTTTTAACATTACTCATATATAAAACCTAAATATTTTAATAAATTGAAATTTTTAATATTAAAAGTTATAATATTAAAAAGTTATAAAAAAATGTCAAAATGTTTAAAATTTGAAATACAATTTAAACCAGATGAAAAGGGTTGCACCGATTGGATCTCAAAAGAGGAGCTGATTTCTGCTGGATTGGGATGGGGGAATAATGGTGTTATGCGTCGGGGGATATTTAATAATATTGACAAATATTGTTGGGAGAAAAAACCAAATCGTGGAGCAATAACGCACTTAAGATCAAATGGATATAATAAAAATCCTAATCTAAATAAGCACCCCATTAGAAGTGATATTTTGCAACATTTGAAGCAAAAATATATTTGTTGTCAATCGTGTGGAAGTCTTAAACATTTATTACCTGACCATAAAAATGATGATTACAATGACTTAAGAGTATTAGATAAAAAAACACAACTGTTAACAGATTTCCAACTTTTGTGCAATAGTTGCAATATAAAAAAAGCTAGGGAAAATAAAAAAAATAAAGAAATTGGTAAACGAACGCCAGCGCCTTATTTATACACCAGTATAGGATTACCTAAGTTTATTGAAGGTGATGATAATTATATTTCTGGAATTGATGCACAAAAAGGAACATTTTGGTATGACATTGAAGCTTATAAAGAATTTATAAAGAATTTATAAAGAATTTATAAAGACTTTTGAATAATATCAACATATTTAGAATCAATTTCGCAACCAATAAATTTCCTATTGGTATTTTTACACGCAAACGCTGTTGTTCCTCCGCCCAGAAAAGGATCCAATATCAAATCTCCTTCATTGGAATGTTTTTTTATTAATTCTTCAAATAATGGAAGACTTTTTTGAGTTGGATGGGTTCTAGATTTACCCGATTGAATTGGAAATTCATAAATACCTTTATCATATTTGGAATTGAATGTTGGTTTCCCATCTTTTACCCCCAATAAAGCAACTTCTCTACAATTTGTTAAATAATTGATTTTTTGATTAAGGGGCATTGGATTTGTTTTAACCCACTCTATAAAGCGAATTTGTTTAAACCCATTTTTTTTCGTTTTTGCCCTTTCCATAATAGCCTTTAAAGTTTCCAATTTCCACAAATCAAAGAATATAATACAAGTTCCACCTTTTCGCAATTTTTTATAGAAAAGTTTGACAAATTCTTCCAATTTTTCTATTGTAAATTCTTTATCCCACTCACCAAAATCTGTTTTAAACGCGTACTTGTTTCCAGATGTATTACCATATTTAATATAATTCGTCTTATAATCGTCATTTACATATCCTTTCTTTTCTTTGAAAACAACCCATTCTTCTTCTGTTTTTTTATTTTTACCGGATGCGTCCAATTTCGCAACTACGTCCACAAATTTATTCATCCCGGAATCTTTTGAAATAATGTAAGGTGGATCCGTTAAAATTAAATCAATACTATTATCGTCTAGTGAATTTAAAAATTGTATCCCATCTTTATTTTCTACGGTAAATGTGGTCATTGTTTTAATATAAATTATATAAATTTATGTTAAAATCAATTTATTTCGGAATCAATAATGGTTTTTTATTTCTTATTGATAAACAGCATACATTCAAAAAACATCCAATAAATACCAATGTAATACAAAAAAATATCATCCATACAATGATTTTATTATCCATTATTAATATTTTTTATAATATTTTTATATATTAATTATGAATTATCTATTTGGTTTAACTATAATTGGAATTATTAGTGGTTTATTCGGAGGTTTAGTCGGAGGTGGGTCGGAAATTTTAATAGTACCATTATTAACCCTATTCGGTTTATTAGGTACATTAAAAAAAAGAATAGGAACGTCTTTATTTATGATATTGCCTCCCATTGGTTATTTTGCAGCAATTAAGTTTTATAAAGAAGGACACGTTGATATTTTTGCAGCATTATATATGGGTATAATATTTACAATTTTTGCATCAATTTCATCTAATTATACATTAAAAGTTGATAAAAATACATTAAGAAAAATATTTGCAACTTTCACTATTTTAGCAGGAACATATATTTTTTTTGATAAAGAAGAATAAGTTTAAACTAACAGCAATTTTATTTTCTGTTTTAAATGATTTTCATCCATAAAGATGTAAATTTTAAAATTATAATCATCTAGATTCTTCAAATCTTTGGTTGTTACTAGGCGATTTGTCATTTTTAAACTTGGGATATAAACAATATACCGAAAAATATTATCATTTCTTATCTTATCAAATATATAACCTTTAATTATATTTTTGGTTAAATTTTTATTTTTATGACAAATATTCAAAAGAGAACAATCATTTTGTACTTTTCTAATTGATTTCATATTGGTATTGATATTTTCAATAGATTCATACCATTTATCATAAAATATTTTTGATTTTTCAGTAAATTTTACAATATTAAATATATCTTGAAAAATTATTATATTCAATAAATCTACCAAACGGCGGTTAGGACTTGTTATATGCAAATATGCCTCTAAATTCAACATATCGTGTTCTTCAATATCCTCAAATTTGCAATATTGGCCACCATAAGAATGCCATATTTTTAAAAACTTTTTTATTGGTTTAGGTGCATTGTGTGGTGTATCATATTCTTTATTCATTTTAGTAAATCTATATATTCCAGATTTATATTCTTTCATTTTAATAGCTGTTAAATAATTCATTAAAACCATAAAATAAGATACAACTTCTTGCGAATTTACAACACTATCCAAATAAATTTTCTTTTTATTCATTTTACGACTAATTTCTGATAAATTTTTATAAATTATATTATTGTCTAACTCATCTGTTTTATGGCGTAAATTTTTATTAACAATAATCAATGAATTGCAATAATCGTATGAAATAATTTCGCCCGTAAGTCTGTTAATTGTTATATCCAACGTAAATGTAAAACGTTTTTGCCCTTCCAACAAACTACAAATATCATCTGACAATTTAGTTGGCATCATTGGTCGTTTCCTATCGGGTAAATATATGGTGGATATTCTATCTGCAAAAGAATCCCATAAATCCAAAATATCCATCCAAAAAACCATATTTGAAATATATACGCTTACCAATGTTTCATTATCATTTATATGTTTAAACCCCAATGCATCATCCAAATCTTTTGAACCAACAGAATCAATTGTGACAATGTCCCAATTCATTCTATTTTCAATATTATTATTTTTCATTATTTCATTTGTATAATAGTCTACATCGTGAAGTTTTAACATCTCTTTTGCTTTATTATTTAAATTTGTAATAGATGTATATAAACTATTGCAATATATTTGATATTCATAAAAACTTGAAAGTTCACTAACATTACCAATAGTATTTATTAAAGTTCCTATTGGATGTTTTTTTCTCCACGACGAGAATTTAAAAACAACATATTTATTATTTTGTTTTTTTCGGAATTTTATTTGGACTTTATAAGGTATTATAAATTCAGGTAACCTTTTATCATCGGGAATGCATCTATAAAAATACTTACTTTTATATTTACCATATGTTTTATTCCCAGATAAAACTAAAACCCCTGATATAAATTTTGCTTTTCTCATAGGAGAATGAAATATATTAACGTCACCATTTTTTATTTCAAAAATATCACCATTCATTAATTTTGATTTAATGGGGTCTATTTTTGGTGGAGATTCTAGTTTTTTCATTTTATCGGATTCATAAATATCAAAACTTTCATAATTTTTACCAATGATATTAATTTTATATTTTTTCATTAAAAATTTTAATTGTATATAATTTTATTATTATTTTTTTTTCAATTTTATTGTTTATTCAAATGAAATTTTATTTGCTATTTCGCGTTTAATATTTTGCTGTTGAAGTAATCCCATCAACAAATTTGGCAATATAGACACTGTACTCATATACGTTCTATATTTAAATACACAAATGCTTGACACTTTCTCATATTTTATAGAGTACCACCAGTAAGGGGGTATATTAATAATCTGACCCTTTGTTAAATCTAAATCCAACACTTTAACTTTATCAAATTCGGGTTTATAAATTTCTTGAACATCCCACGGATCTACTGGAGAGCCAAATTCAAATATATCATAATCATTTTCCTTCTGTAAATACTTACCATTTGAAGGTGGTATTAATTTTAAATTAATTTTACCACTCGTTACCAAATAAAAATTTCTATGATTAATATTATATCTTAAAGGTGTATAAGATTCTTCGCTACCAGACATAAAATCATATTTACATATTGACACCAGCGGTGGTCTTAAAAATGAATCATTGTATCTAAATATTTTTTCCAACCCAGTTTCTTTTAAAAATTCCTCATTATTTTCAATAATTATTTTATTGTTTAATTTATTTTGAAATAATTTCACAACTTCGTTCAATAATATTGGTAAATATATTTCACTGTCTTTATCTTTTTCTGAAATATTTCTAAAATTCACATCAAATGCTCCATATAATTCTTCCATTTTTCCTATATTCACTGTTTCCAATAAATTTTCATTAGTATAATCAAACAAAACTGGTTGTTTTAGATTGCAAATTTCTTCTAATCTATCTTTTGAAACATTTTCTATTGTATAAACTTCTAAATCATCACTTGTATTTAAATGAAAATGCATATGAATATATAAAAAAAGAACAATGCTAAAAATAATAACTGTTAAAAAAATTTTCATCTACTAATTTATTTTTAGAAATGAATATTTGTATTTTACCTTATTAATCTTCGTCAATTTTAGGTGCTAAATAAATACTTAAATAGTTTTTTTCACCGTCTTCATCGGACAATTTATACATCATTTTTAATGGGACATTCTTTGACATATGGAGTTCAATATTTTTATTAAGTTTAACAAAGTTTGTCATTTTTTTTATATAATTCATTGCATAATTTATTTTTAGATCTAAATCTTCTTCAATTGTGTATTCTTCCAAATAATCTTCAGCGATTATTAACTTCATTTTGCCATTATCGCCCGATGTTTCAAGCGTTACATTATCACCATCGCAACAAATCATTAAATTATCTCCAAAAATATTCAATTCATTTATATAATCTGCGAATGATTTTGCTTGAATAATGATATCTGCAGAATATTCTACAGTTGGTATATCAAAACTTTGCACATCGATTGACATCAGTCGCATATCAAAGTTTTTTTCAACTTTATCAGATTTAATATTAATGTTTAACGTATCGCCATCATCATATAACATATGAAATGAATTTTCCTTTTCTAGACAACTTAATATTGAGTAAAATATTTCACAATTTATTCCTAAACTACAAGGTTTTTCTATTACATAATTGGTAAACCAATTTTTATCAATCATTAATTCAACTAAACAGACATGATTAACACCGAGTGCTTGAGTATATAATCCATTTTCTGTAAAATCTAAATTAATATCATTTGATATTAATTTTAAGTATTGGAATATTATTGAAAATTTTGTTAATTTTTCTGTATCATTGATAGTTATTTCCATTTTTTTTTTAGTATTAATAATTAATAATATTAATTATCAATTTAAATTATTCAAAAGTTGGTCCTTCATTATTTTTTTCAACTATTTTTTCAACTTTTTTATTAATATTGTTCTTTGCAATATCATTGACATCCATTGTTACGTTATCATTTGGTTTATTAACTGAGTTTTCCTGAATCATTTGGGTTAATAAAATTAATTTTTCACTTAATTCATTAACAGTCCTTTCTAAAGTTTCTATTTTTGTTTCTTGTAAAGAGTTTGTAGTAAAATCATTTTCATTCTTTTCCATATTACTGAGAAAGTCAATATTAAGTTCAATTGTATTCAATCTTAATTCATGATTCAACAAAATTCTCTCAGAAGAACTTTTTGTTGAATCTAATTTTTTTAAAATACGTTCATTCTTTTCTGAGACCTCGTCAATAATATTGGCTGAATATGTTTTTTCACTTTGAGTTGACATAATCTCATTTCGCGATGGCAATGGCTTGTTTGACTCGTTTAGATTCGGTGTATATTTTCTGGTGGATGCATTAGATTTTGCATATGGTCCGGTTCCCATTCGTCTATCAAATCTACTCATTTATATTAACTAACAATAATTATTTAATATAAAATTTACGTAATTTATTTCTTTTTTCTTGATTTTCTTCTTTTCTTGGATTTCTTTCTTTTCTTAGATTTCTTTCTTCTCTTGGATTTCTTTTTTGATTTTCTTCTTTTCTTAGTTTTCTTTCTTTTTTTTCTTCCTCCTCCTCCTAGTGGTGGTGGTGGTGGTGGTGCTTGTACTTTTGTTTTTGATGCTGCTGGTGCTGGTGATTCTCCTGCTTCTTTTGTTTCTGATGCTGCTGGTGCTGGTCCTGCTGGTGCTGGTCCTGTTTCTGCTGAGTCTTCCGAATTAAAAGTTAGTTTAATAAATCTATGATCACTTAATGTATCGTATTCTTTCTTGCCCATCAATAATCCCATTTCCGGGTTTCCTTTGAATCCATGATGCAAAATTACATCACTATAAAAACCATAATCACCTGCCAAATGTCCTTCGTTATTTTCTTTAACAACACCCAAATTTGGTTTAAATGAAAGGAAGTTTAATATTTTCCCCTCTTCTTTTCCCTCTTCTTTTACCTTAATTGAATTATAATTATAACAACACGGTGCTGGTGTGTTTTTTTCGAATTGTGGTAATTTCAGCTCCAACGTTGTTCTGACTTTTAACCTTTCACAAATACCATCAAGTTCACTCCAATTTTGCGCTTCTGTTACTTTTTTTCTCTTCCCATACTTCTTCTTCTTCTCACCACCAAAAGGTTCATAATGCATATCATTTGTATCTGACATAATTACCAATTTTTTACCTTCCAATTTTTTACCTTCCAAGTCCTTAAAAATTTTGTCATGTAAATCATTTTCTATCTCATCTAATATTGCATCAGCTTCTTCTGCTATTATTTTTATTTTTTCTTCTTCTGCTTTTGCTTTTTCTTCTGCTTCTTCTTCTTCTGCTTCTGCTTCTTCTGCTTCTGCTTCTTCTTCTGCTTCTGCTTTTGCTTTTTCTTTTTCTTTCAATTTTTCTTTCAGTCTTGTTTGTAAATCCCCTCCACTTGGGTTTGCCCCATGAAATGTCACTAAACGATATTTTTCTGTATCAACTATTAATATAGGTCTTCCTTTTTCTACACTAGAATCACATAATTTAACAGTTTCATATTCTCCTAATACTTTTTTATTAAATAATATTCCAACAACAGCATCGTATTTTGGTTCTATGACGTTTATTATACCAATAACAAAACAAAAGTTACCTATTGTATACACCTGATGTGTCCCACTTTTCACCAAATCTTTTCCTTTCTTTTTTGCTACTTTTCCAATAGTGTCTTCATCGTATATTTTTTCTTCTTGTTTTTCAGTATTAAACCCAAATTGTTCCAAAATCATAGGTACGCTACCTTTAACCTCGTTATGACCAGACATTGTTAATTCTTGTAATCCAATACAATGAAGATCATTTTTGGTCATCATCTCGTGTATTTTGTTGATTGTTTCTTCTGCTGCTGATATGTTTCCATCTTTGTTCATCTTGGTTTCAGCCCACTTTCGTTCAGATTGAATGCCCCTGTTGGCTGGGTCAACGATATCTTCTAGTTCGGTATAAATAGAAGCTAATGAAATATTCGCAGTTGCGAAAGTTAGCATTTATATAATATATTTAGATTTTTATTAAGCTATCATATTCATTTTTATTGGAGGATGATATTTATAGTTATTTATCCTAAAATCAGAGAAAACATAATCATCAATACTATCTCTTTTATTTATAACACAAGTTGGAAATTCTTTTGGTTCGCGTTTAATTTGTTCCAATAACATTTCTTCGTGTTCTTTATAGATATGCGCATTCCCTATAAAATGAATAAATTCACCCGGTTCTAAACCACAGTGCTTTGCAAGAAGAATAGTTAAAAAGGAATACGACGCGATATTAAAAGGTACGCCTAAACCAACATCACCACTTCGCTGATACATTGTACAGTGTAATTTGTTACCCAATACACTGAACTGTGACATAACGTGACACGGCGGCAAAGCCATATGATCTATTTGCTCAGGATTCCAAGCCGTTAAAATCAATCTCCTACTATTTCTTTTTTCTGGATCTTCTAAACATTTAATTATATTCGCCAATTGATCTATCCCACCATAAAGATATTTACGTAATTTATTTACATTTGTACTAGGTTCTACGTGTAATGGTATATATGGTAAATTATAAAATCGCCATTGATAACCATAAATAGGACCAAGATCATCCTGTTTAAGATGTCTCAAATCACGCGAATCTAAAAACTCACGCGAAGCATTACCATTCCATATATTGACGCCCTGTTTTACCAATGTTTTATTATTTGTATCACCCGAGATAAACCACAATAGCTCTTTTAAACAAGATTTCCAAGCCAGTTTTTTAGTTGTTAAAAGCGGTATTTCACCATTACCCAATGGAAACCTCATTGACGCACCTATGATTGATTTTGTCACACCATTACGCGTTTTCTCTTCTTCGCCATTTTTCATAATATTGGAAATAAGATCTAAATATTGCATTTCGGGATGATTTTTTTTACTTGATAATGTTATCATTGCCTTTTTACTTAATAATGATTTCGGTTTATCTGTAAACCACGTTTTGTTTCTTTTCAATTTTTCACCTGGTATCCAACTTAATTTACGAACATACAATCTTTTCACAGGATTTTTTATTAAATTATTTAAAATATTCATATTTTTTTTTAATTAAAGTATTAATTTATATTTATATTCAATTTAATTTTATATTCAATTTAATTTTAAATAGCTTTCTAATAATTTAATTTCTTATTATAAATCATATAATGGCAATGAGTATGCAAGATCAAATAGGTGGAAATAATTTACAACAATCGTCATCTAGTATATCTGACAATGGATTTATAAAACACGTTACTAGATTTGATAGCGAAACAAAAAGTGAATTATCAAATTTACTCCAATATTTAATAATAATAATCATTCCCATTTATATTTTAAATAGGACAATTAATGGAGTGATCCCAATATTCAATGATAAAAAGGGAAATATTGAACTTTTAGGAGAAGTTATAATGCAAGTGATTTCACTTCTTCTTGGTATTTATATTATACATAGAATTGTTCTATACATTCCTTCATTTAGCGGTAATAATTTAGGTGATGTTAATTTTATGAATGTTGTATTGATAATTGTATTTTCCGGACTTAATAGCGAAAATGGAAAAAAAATTAACCATGTGTATAACAGATTATTGGGAGCTTGGAATGGTGATAATAAGGTTGAAGAAATGAAAAATCCAAATGATAATTCTGTCGTTAAAGTTTCGCAGCCTATTTCGGGAAATCCAATGCAGGCAGCACAACCAACGCATCAATCAAGTCGTGCTGACTATGTTGATACACACCAACAAATGGGTTCGGGAGCATTATCGCAAGTTGTACAACAAATACAAACGGGTCAACAAGTTCAAAATGCATCGGGGACGGGCGGCCAACAAGGATCACAAGATATGGGTATGATGGGCGGCGGCTTATTAGCCGAACCGATGGCAGCAAATATGGGATTTGGCGCATTCTCTAGTTTTTAATACTATTGAGATCAACCGTAATTTCAAGTCTATTTTTTATACCAATGTTCTTTTTACAATATATAATAAAAATTATATATTATTAATATCTGAAATATTTTAAATAAATATTTTACAAAATAGTTAATCCGTTCTTTATAACCAAATTTTTTTTAATATTCACTGTTTTTCCCAATTTTTTTATAATTAACTCTTTATCCTTATCTTTATTAGAATCATTTGAAGGTCCCATTATTTCGTGTACCAATTTTTGCCATTGTGCTAATAACATATCATCCTTTAAATAATTTGGATTCTGTGTTTCCCATTCTTTCAAATGCTTTATTTGCTTAACTGTCAAATCTTGAATAGATCTATCTATTTTTTTATTCTCTTTATCTTTCTGCCATTTATTTTCATCACGGACATAAAACTGCATATTTTTTTTATTACAGCAATGTATTGGTCTTTGATTTGGATTTAAATCTTGTAAATGTTTTACAAAAATATTACTAATTCCTTCTGCATATCCGTGTTCTTGGGTATACAATAAATCTTCCAATGAAATATCGAGATTATTTACAAAATCTGATAAATTCATAGCATCTTTACATTTTTCATTCAAATAAAAATTTATGGTCATCTTTTTATTTCCGCAATTTTGATAAGATATATTATTCTCAGTTTTCATTGTCCCCATTTTGCCAATTAAAACAGCATTTTGTTCTAATAATTTTGTTATATTATTATTTTGTGTAAATGTTTGTTCAATAATCTTTTCTAAATCGCTTTTAGTAACTGATATTGATTCAACGCTATTTTGCTTTACAAACACCGACTGTTTATTTACTACATTACCATAAGCAGTCTCGTCAACATTTTCCCAATTATTTGCGTAAATATCGTCATTTTTCGCGATTTTGGAATGAAAAATGTCGCCAAAAATCGCATTTTTATCCATTTTTTTTATATTTTTTGATTCCATATGTTTTTTTCTATATTTGGTACATTTTTTATGGTGTTTAGATACACCTGACTTAAACCTATAGGTTTTACCACACAAACAATAAAATAATTTTTTTTTTATGGTTTGGGGTTTTTTTTGGGGTTTTTTTTTATGTTTTTTGGTATTAAGGTGTCGCTTGAAATCCTTCAAATTTTTAGTTTTGAAATGACATTTGATGCAAATATATTTCCCATCTTCAAAAATCACGCTCTCATCAAAAAAACCGATTATTTCGCTATTCTCGTCGGTTTCGCTTTTTTTTTTCTTAATATTTATGGTTTGCTTACAGTCATTTTCAACAGCAGCTATAAAATCTTCTTTTTTTTTACCCCAAAAATCGGCCATTTTTATGTATATAAATGGATAACAAAAAAAACCCCTAAATACTTTTTTTTTAGTTTTTTTGGCTAAAAATGGCTGTTTTCGGCGTTTTTTGAGAGTTTTTTGAAAAAAAAGTGAGTAAACTTATTTTAGTGTTTTATGGTCTGCCACCTAGGTATTTTTAAGAATCAAAAAATCTGTGGGAGACTGAAACGGAAAGTTTGCTCATTTTTTTTCAAAAGTTTTTTACGATTTTTTATTTTTTGCACTTTTTTTTTGTCTTTTTTTAAAATTCCCAAAATAGTTTTTCGAATTTTTTCTCAAACTTTTTAATTATGTATTAATGTATAAAATAGCATTATTAAAAATACCTAGGTGGCAGACCATAAAACACTAAATTAAGTTTACTCACTTTTTTTCAGAAAAAACACTGAAAAAATGCCAAAAAAAAAGTTAAAAAAATGCAGTTTTTTTTCACTTTTATTTTTTTGTTAATGGTTTAAAAATAAATATATACACAATATATTATGACTAATTTTGATAATGATGAAGACAAAAAAAAATTTGATAAATTAATAGAATCATTGGAAAATGACGGAAATTACTCGATATCCAATTTGAATTCGAGTATTATAATGGAACATAAAAATAATATTTTACAAAAGTTAAATTTAGAAAGAAGTGAATTGAAAATTATTCACAAAAAATTAAAAAAATATAGATATTGTAGTGATTTAAGTGATTTGCAATTTGGAAATTATTTAAGGTGGTTTTCTTTAAAAGATCCAGAAAAAATATTTTTAACAAAAGGCGCTTTTTTTTCAGACTATATTTATACAAAAGATTCCGTTAAAATAGTTTGTAGGAATGGTAGAGGGTTTACATTTCAAATAAAATTTGACGAAGTTATAATATTTCAAAAATTCAATGATCAAGAAGAAATATTATTAAAAGTTATGGATTATTTAAATAAAAAATAATTACAAAACATTATTTTATTATTAAATAATATATGGCCAATAATGCAGTTTTACAACGGGGTTTTAATTTACCCAATAAAACATATAAAGAACAGAATTTAATTGTTCCAGATTTTGATTGGATATCATTTTTTATAATAATATCCCTTTGGGTATTGGGAACTGTATTTGTTAGTAAAACGGGCAATCAACTTTTCCCGATATATAACAAAAAAACAAAAACACTTTTTATAATTATGGAAATTTTAGCCCAATTATTATTTATTAGTATTGTGCTTTTTATATATCAAGGATATATATTTTATCCAATTATAGAATATGTTCATAATAAAAAATTGCGTTTTATAAATGATGCATCTATAATTACCGCAACCACGGTTGGTGTAAGTTTAGGATTAAACGTACCTTCACTATCGCAAAAAATTCAAACATTATTATCAGTAAAACCTTTAAAAATTTAACATATAATGCAGCATTTTTTTTGACGCTGTAAATTATTCCATTCTTGAATTGAAAAATTATTACTCATACTTAAATTACAACGAGCGCAAATTGGTTTTAAATTTGAAACCGCCAGTGTCCCACCTTTTGATTCCGGTTTATCGTGTCCAACGTGGAAATCAAACGCGTTAATTTCATTTTTACACCAATGTATATAACAATCGGAATTAAATTTTTTACCGAATGTTTGGAGCCAACATTGTTCTCGTATAGCTTTTGGTATAGTCTTTTTATTTTTTTTTGTTTTTTTCATATATTTTTTAACCATTGATAATATATATCGTTACCATATTTCTATATACGTTTTAAATGTTTCTATAAAATATTTAAAACGTATTTCATAAATATAATTATTATGTTTTTATTGTCGTATATAATTAATAAAAAAAATATATTGTGTTAATAATAATGAAAACAAAGTTGAATGATTTATCAAATAATGATTTATCAGACTTATCAAACATATCAGATTTGTCAGACTTATCAAACATATCAGATTTGTCAGACTTATCAAACATATCAGACTTATCAAACAATGATTTGTCAGACTTATCAAACATATCAGACTTATCAAATATATCAGACTTATCAAATATATCAGACTTATCAAATATATCAGACTTATCAAATATATCAGACTTATCAAATATATCAAACACATTAATTAAAAATAAATTTTTATTAATAAAGGTAACAATTGTATTAATAGCCATTGAAATTAAATTATTATTGTTAATTAATAATATAAAAGATAGATGTATTTTATATTTTGCAATTTATGGTCAAATACTTTTAATATTTAGTTTGTTAAAAGGTAATTCATTTTTAATAGAAGTATCTCGTCTTATATTTGGTTTAAGTATTTTATTGGTAGTATTTTGTTCATTTAATCCGTATTTAAATTTATTTTGCTATAATACAATTTTATTTACGTTTATAACACGGTATATATATGGTGGTTGTTTATTTTTGAATTGTAATGAAAATAATATTTCTTTTTTACCAGATTGTATGGATTTTTCATATATTTATAAAAGTATTTTTGTATTAATGATAATAAAAATTATTTATATATTCACTAGGTAATTTGTATAAATTAATAATATAATGATATATTATTAATGGTAAGAGTTGTTGTGTTTGATTTAGATGAGACGATTGGTCATTTTGTCCAATTGTCAATATTAGATTATAAATTAAAAAAGTTTTATAATAAGGATTTAACAAAGGATCATTTTCACAAAATATTGGATATTTTCCCCGAAGTGTTTCGCCCCAATATGATGAATATTTTTAAATACTTACATAAGATGAAGATAAAACATAAAGGGAAAATTAAAATAATGATTTATACTAATAATAACGGTTGTAGAATGTGGGTGCATCGTATTAAATCATATATAGAAAAAAAGATAAATCATAAGATATTTGATCGCGTTATTTGTGCTTGGAAACACGATGGTAAAATCTTGGAAAAAAATAGATCAGGATATGATAAAAAGTATAATGATTTATTAAAATGTGGACATTTAAAAAAAACGGATAAAATAATGTTTTTGGATGATCAATTTTATGAAAAAATGCTGCACCCCCAAGTGACATATTTACATTTGAAACCATATCATTATAAATATAGTGAAAAAACATTGTATGGCAAATATATCAGTAACAGCAATTTACCATATGAAAAAAGTATGAAATTGGCAAAAGTATTAAATATTAAGGATTCAAGAGAATGTTTAAATTCAGATAAATCAGATAAAAGGGATTTATTTAAATTAAGAGGTAAAAGAATTGAAAGACATATCAAAAATTTTATTGAATCGTCTAATAAAACAAAAAATATAAAAAATATAAAAAATAAAAAAAAAACAAGAAAGAATAAGAATGTTGTTTTTAGAATCTAAGAACTTTTGAAAAAAGTTCAACAAAAAAAAGTTATTTTTTTAAAAGTTTGTATACGCCCAATGTCCTAGCACTGGCGTCAGTTGCGTCAACAAAATTAGGCATCCAAAATTTTGGAATAATATTTAAATTACAATTTGGAAAATAAGACTCAAAAATCATTCTATAATGAAGTTGTTCCAATGTCTTTGGTTTATTATATTTGTAAAATTTATATTGATTGACCAACATATTATTATTAAATATTTTATCTTTAATATGCTCTTGAATTACTTGAAACCACGGTCTTGTTTGAGAACTAACGCCGTCGCTGAAAGCTTCTTTAGTTCTCCATAACACTTCTTTGGGCAATAAACCATTATCAAAAGATTTTCGCAATAAATATTTTTCGCATTGCCCGTTTTCCGTATGATTCCTTATATTCGCAGGAATACTCAAATATGTTTTAACAAAATTAGTGTCCAAAAATGGTGTCCTTGCTTCTAATCCGTGTGAAGAAATACTTCTATCAGATCTTAATACATCAAAAAAATGTATTTCACTTAATAATTTCTTACATTCTTTATCAAATTCAATACTATCGGGTGCACAATGAAAATATATATATCCGCCACAAACTTCATCAGAACCATCTCCATTGAAAACGACTTTACAATCCGATCGTTCTTTTATATATTTGGAAATTAACCAATTACCGATGCTGGCACGAACAGTTGTTGTATCATAACTTTCAATAGCATAAATGACGCTTTCAAAACAAGATAAAAATTCTTCTTCCGAAATGACGATTTCATTATGTTTAGTACCCAAATGATCTGCAACCATTTTAGCATATTTTAAATCTTCCGAGCCTTCCAGGCCGATACTCCAAGTTGTTAATTCTTTTTCAGGACATAATTGTTTTACAAGTGCGGTAATTAGACTACTATCTAATCCCCCCGACAAAAGACAGGCTATTTTGCGATCAGTATTGTTTACACGTTTTTTTACAGCTTCTTTTAAATTTTTATTAATTTCATTACAATAATAATAAATACTATTATCGGAAAATGTTGAATTTGTGGGAACAGATAAAACCATAAAAGGTTTATTTTTAATAATTTCTTTATAAAATGTTTCCGACTTTTTCCAATTTGTGTAAATAGTATATTTAATTTGTGAATATGTACCCGGATTAAACTGTTTTTTTTCAGAATTGTTCATAATACCATCTAATTGTTTTAATTCGGAAGCGAACATATATTGCCACCCATTGTTTTGCATAAAAAGAGGTCTAACTCCGAAAGAATCTCTTGCAATATAAATATCATTGGTATTTGTATCAACCAATACAAAGGCAAAAACACCGTCTAATAATTTTAAAGTATGTTCTATACCATATTTCTTATACATATGGATAATAACTTCGCAGTCAGAATTACTATAACCGTTAATATTCATCATAGAATAAAGTTTTTTCCAATTATATATTTCACCATTGCAAATTAAATAAATACCATCAATAAAAAAAGGTTGGTTAGACATTTCATCATTATAACCATTGATTGCCAAACGATGAAACCCTAAAAATATATTAGGATATTCTAATTCAATAATTTTTGAGTTTTCGGGTCCTCTTGGTTGCCCTTTATTAAAATTTTTAACAACCTGTTCTTTAGAAAAATTATTATTTAAAATAGAAAAAATGCCACACATAATGAATTATAATAGTAGTAAATGTTTAAATATTTTTTTAAATACATAAAAAAATATTTAAAAAATAATGTTATTATAATATATTAAATGGAAGCAAAAATCCAAGATGTATATGTTTGTCAACAAGAAAGAACGGACGAATTAAATGCAAGAATTATGGGTAGAAATTATGCAACCCAACAAATGACGCCGAAATATTTTACAAGACCAGTTAGCAATAGAAGAATATTGTTTCCAAAGGTTGATCAAAGAAAAGAAAATTTACCAGTAAAAGGTGTTTTTAAAGATTATAATATGACAAAATCATTCCACCCCGGTGTGGGTGGACCATACAATGCTTATAGCGATAATATAGACAAAGAATCTAGTTTATTTAATCGTTTTCAACCACTACAACGTTGTCCACAAACAAGTTATTTTCCAAACACATATAGTGATTTATATGTGCAAATGGGACCAAAACCCAAAATTCAAAAAGAACAATTTGGATTACTACAGGAAAAAGTTGAATTTGATAAATTCAATCCAAATGGTTGTGAATTAAGCAAAGATACGTTTGGTAATCATACGCGACAACAAATGAAAGATGTTAAAATATAAAAATTTTATTATTCAATATAGTTATATGAATAATAAAATAAAGGACAAAAAAGATAAAAAGGACAAAAAAGATAAAAAAGATAAAAAGGACAAAAAAGATAACAAAGATAAAAACGAATTTAGAAATAAAATAGATTTATTGTATTTGACGAATCCTACTAATTTATCGTTTTTAAAAAAGGATAACTATGATACAGACGTTTCTAAAAATAAGTATAATTCAAAATATACATCATTAATAATAACATCAACAAAAAAAATATTAAATGATGAAATAATATCAGAAAAGGTTAATGAAAGTTTTAAAATGTTTGTAAATAATTTAATAGAGCATAATAACTTTATGAATAGGAAACGTATTGTGCAACAACAATATAATGATATGGATAAAGAGAAGAAACATAAAAAGTATAACCCGATTAATATAGAACAAATGGATATAAATATTATATGTAAAAGTGATACAAAAAAAATAGATCTGGATGCGTTTGTAATAAAATCAAAAAAAAAGAATAATGTTATTATGCCGCAAAAACATAATTTTTAATTAAATAATATAATTATATATTAAATGGATTATAAAAAAAAT
>Ga0206131_10001527_pt1 | contig 29735 bp, 30 predicted proteins | sample Helgoland_Spring_FD_148636 | JGI IMG/M metagenome (GOLD analysis project Ga0206131, IMG submission 148636) | Pelagic subsurface seawater microbial communities from Kabeltonne, Helgoland, North Sea - Helgoland_Spring_Bloom_20160517_1 | ecosystem: Environmental > Aquatic > Marine > Epipelagic ...
AAGGTGGTGCAAAGCGAATGATGTTTCCATGAGTAGGCTTTGCTAATAGCCCGTTGTTTTTTAGCGCAACACACAGGTCCCATGCCGTTGAACTATCCGGAGTATCATTTATGATAATGGCATTTAACAATCCTTTACCTCTTACGGCACTTATAAGTTCATTTGAATCGATGATCGCTTGCATTCCTTTTCTAAATCGGTCGCCTAACTTCCTGGCGTTCTGGATGAGATTTTCATCCTTCACGACTTCAAGAGCAGCAATAGCTACTTTTGCCGCAACAGGATTCCCACCAAATGTTGAGCCGTGTTGTCCAGGCTTAATTACGTTCATGATTGCATTGTCTGCAAGGACCGCAGAAACGGGGTAGACACCGCCAGATAATGCTTTACCTAAGATTAAAAGGTCAGGTCTCGCATAGGTGTCTTTTTGTCTTTCACAGGATTGCTCGCAGCTACAAGAACCACAAACAGCAAGTAGGCTTCCAGTTCTCGCTATTCCAGTTTGAACCTCATCTGCAATGAATAATACATTCTGAGCATTACACAGCGCCTTCGCCTCCCTCATGAAATCATCACTGGGGGTATAAACTCCTGCTTCACCTTGAATAGGTTCAACTAAAAAACCAGCAACGTTCGGTAAATTTAAGGCTTCTTTGAGAGCTTCGGTATCATCATAAGGTATTTTTACAAAACCTGGGGTGTAGGGACCAAAGTTTGTAGTCGCATCAGGGTCGTTAGAAAAAGAAACGATGGTGGTCGTCCGTCCATGGAAGTTTCCATCACAAACAATAATTACTGCTTGATTTTCTGGTATGTTTTTAACTTCATAGGCCCACTTTCTACATATTTTTAAAGCTGTTTCAACGGCTTCAGCACCTGTATTCATAGGTAGTACTTTGTCAAAGCCAAATGTTTTAGTAACGTATGCTTCGTATTCTCCCAGAACGTCATTATAAAATGCCCTTGAAGTAAGCGTTAAAGTTTGAGACTGATCGTTTAATGCTCCAATAATTTTTGGATGACAGTGTCCTTGGTTTACAGCTGAATAGGCAGACAAGAAATCAAAATAATGTTTGTTATCTACATCCCAAACATTCACGCCTTCTCCTTTGGCAAGCACAACAGGAAGTGGATGGTAGTTGTGTGCACCATAGTTGTCTTCTATTGCTATGTATTCTTCAGTTTTCCCCATTTTGTATATTGTATTTTGTAGGTGATAAAAGTAATAAATTGTCCTTAGACCTATTTTGCTATTTTAAAATTTACCAGTGGTACGCTTTATCATTAAGCCAAGTTCCTTGCACTCTAAGTGTTTGTTCTATAATTTCGCGTACGCATCCCTTTCCACCATCGAGTGGGGAATGGTAATCGACGATTTCTTTCACATCAATCGCTGCATCTTGAGGGCAGCAAGAAACGCCCGCAATTTTCAGTACAGGTATATCTGGTATATCATCACCCATGTAGAGTACTTGTTTGTCCTTAATGCCGTATTTTTCTTTGATGCCATTGTAGACATCAATTTTTTTACTAGAACGAAGAAAAACATCTTTAATACCTAAATCAATAAGTCTTTTTTTAAGGTCTTCACTGTAGCCTCCAGTAATGATAAAAATGTCATAGTTATTTTTACTTGCGTACTGCAGCGCATATCCATCTTTTGAATTAAGCGCCCTTACAACCTCTTCTTTGAGAAGGTATACTTTACCATCAGTGAGCACACCGTCAACATCCAAGATAAAGGTGGTAATGTCTTTTAATTTCTCTTTATAATTCATTGTACGTGTTTATAATACTTTGACTTAACAATTTATACAACGCTTTGTTAGGCTCGACTAGCATATCTTCATGCATGTTAAGAATACTTTGATCACCTCTTCGTGCTGGACCTGTTTGATTTTCTAGGGCTTTATATCTTACAATAGTATCACATGTTTTTTCGAGAAGAGGCTGTAAAATAGCCCAATCGAGCCCTCTTTTTCCCGCCTCACTTTGGCTAATGTGTACCATGTGATTTACGAAATTATTCAGCATTACAGCTACTAAATGATATTCCTTTCTTCTATCTGAACTACAATGTTCAAAGTATAAATCACTTTGTTTACATAGTTCGACCATGTCTTCAATTAGTTCCTTATCATTCGCCTCAATTAACATTGGGAACTCATTGTTCATTTCATGGGAATGCGCAGTGAATGTTTGTAATGGATAAAAAACACCGCATTTATTACGCTTTAGAGATTCAAGTGAAATACTTCCTGCAGTGTAAAGTACTTTTTGATTTATTGAAATATTTTGAATTACATTAAAAATCTCATCGTCAGTAACACATACAATTATGATATCCGCTTTTGTTTGTTCAATGGAATCAACAAAGTTGCATTCGAGTCTATTGGCGAGATTTTGACCTGAATCTTGATTGCGGCTGAAAACAGAATTAATCATTATTCCTTTTGAATGAAAAAGAAAACCAATAGCATTTGCAACTCTACCAGAGCCTATAATCCCTATGCTTGGCATTGTCCTTCCATTCATTACTTGACGATATGCCAAAGGCCCGTATCTAATAAACTTTTGGCTTTTTTAAATTTGATTTCTTTTGTCTCTTTACCATTAGATATTTTCACAAGCTCATTTCGATTCACCTTTGGAGCGGCAAATATGGGTTGGCTTTTCTCGTGTTTCGGAGCTGAATTTCTAATTGCTTCATCAAAGCCCTCTCTTCCTGATGGAATTTGTGTATTACTGCTGGTCGATTTAGAGCCACCGTAATTGCTCTGCTTATCATCTTTATTGGTGCTTTCGACTTCCTGTTGTTCTGGAATGTCTAGCTTCATTAACAATTCTACAACTTCTTCGTTGAGTCTTCCTAACATGCTTCTGAAGAGTTCGTAGGACTCAAGTTTATAAATCACTAAAGGGTCCTTTTGTTCATATGTGGCATTGTTTACAGCTGAACGAAGATCATCCATTTCTCTCAGGTGTTCTTTCCATTCCTCATCAATTTTTGAGAGAATCACATTTTTTTCAAAGGACTTACTGATATTTTTACCTTCTGAGCTGTAGGCGTCTTCTAGATTTACAATAAGCCGCATCTCACGTTTACCATCTGATAAAGGAAATACAATATTCTTGTATTTTTCAGACATGGTCTCATATACGTGCTTTATTTGCGGCATTCCTTTTTCAGCAATCTTCTCACATTTTCTTTCATATTTAGAGCGGGTTCTATCGTATACCATTTCAACAAGCTCCGCTTTCGAGACGGTTGAAAACTCTTCCGCCGTTACAGGAGATTGAATTCCTAACAAACGAATTAAACTCAGCTCAAAATCCTGATAGTTGGAGTTGTCATTGTTATAAACCGTGTTCTCACAAAGGTCGTAGTACATGTTGTCCACGTCTATATCTAAACGATCTCCAAACAATGCATTTTTCCTCTTTTTATAGATGGCTTTACGCTGTGAATTCATCACGTCATCGTATTCCAGTAATCTCTTTCGGACACCAAAGTTGTTCTCTTCTACTTTTTTCTGTGCATTTCCAATTGATTTTGATACCAGACCAGCTGAAATAACTTCACCTTCCTTTAATCCCATCCGGTCCATTAATTTTGCAATTCGTTCGGAACCAAATTTACGCATGAGGTCATCCTCCAATGAGACGAAAAATCTCGAAGACCCTGGATCTCCCTGACGACCTGCACGACCCCTTAACTGTCGATCAACCCTTCTTGAGTCATGTCGTTCCGTTCCTATGATTGCAAGACCTCCAGATTGTTTCACACCTTCACCGAGCTTAATATCAGTACCACGCCCTGCCATATTTGTAGCAATAGTGACTGCTCCTGCGTGTCCCGCGTTTGCAACAATTTCGGCTTCTTTTTGATGGTATTTAGCATTTAGGACTTGGTGTTTTACTTTTTTCATCTGAAGCAATCGGCTGACAAGTTCTGAAATTTCCACAGTTGTTGTTCCCACAAGAACCGGTCTTCCTTCAGCAACGAGTCTTTCAACCTCTTCGGTTACGGCGTTATATTTTTCGCGCGCCGTTTTGAATACCCAGTCATCTTCATCTTTTCTAATGACTGGTTTGTTTGTTGGCACAACCACTACATCCAGCTCATAAATATCCCAGAATTCTTTAGCCTCAGTTTCAGCTGTACCCGTCATTCCCGAAAGCTTGTGATACATTCTAAAATAATTTTGAAGCGTAACTGTAGCATAGGTTTGCGTTGCGGCCTCAACAGTTACATCTTCTTTAGCTTCAATTGCTTGATGCAATCCGTCAGAGTATCTTCTTCCATCCAAAATACGTCCAGTTGATTCATCGACAATTTTCACTTTACCATCCATTACTACATATTCAACCTCTTTCTCGAATAGTGTGTACGCCTTAAGTAATTGGTTGATTGAATGAATTCTTTCTGATTTGATAGAGTACTCCCTAATCAGTGTATCTTTTTTCTCGACAAGTTCCTCTTTATTTGAGTTCTCTTTTTCAAGCTTGGCAATTTCGGCACCGATATCTGGCATAATGAAGAAGTCACGCTCTTCATTACCCGAGACAAGGTCAATGCCTTTATCTGTTAGTTGAATGGAGTTGTTTTTTTCATCAATTGTGAAAAAGAGCTCCGCATCAATTTTTTTCATGTGTTTGCCCTGCTCTTGCATGTAAAAGTTCTCCGTTTTCTGAAGGTTTACTTTGATACCTGGCTCCGACAAATATTTTATGAGGGCTCTGTTTTTTGGCAAACCTCTAAATGCACGTAGTAAAGCGATGCCTCCTTCCTCAAGGTCTTTTTTATCTTGCGCTTTATCATTTGAGGACTCATTAATTACACTGAGCTTTTTCTTTGCCTCCACCATACATTGCTGAACAAAAGCTTTTTGGGCTTGAACCACTCTTTCTATTCTGGGTTTTAAAACATGGAATTCATGTTCGTCTCCTTTTGGCGTTGGCCCAGAAATAATCAGTGGTGTTCTAGCGTCATCAACCAAGACTGAATCCACCTCATCAACTATTGCGAAATGATGTTTGCGCTGCACGAGGTCTTCTACTGAACCTGCCATATTATCCCTGAGGTAGTCAAATCCAAATTCATTATTTGTACCAAAGGTGATATCAGCCAAATAAGCTGCTCGCCTTTCCGCTGAGTTTGGTCTGTGTTTGTCAATACAATCTACTGATAAACCGTGGAACTGGTATAATGGACCCATCCACTCTGAGTCACGTTTTGCAAGATAATCATTAACAGTTACGACGTGTGTTCCTTTTTTTGCAAGTGCATTTAGATACACGGGTAGTGTAGCGACGAGTGTTTTCCCTTCTCCTGTTTGCATCTCCGCAATATTTCCTTTATGCAGTACTGCACCTCCCATGAGCTGAACATCGTAGTGCGTCATGTTCCAGGAAACTGCAGTCCCTGCAGCCGTCCATTGATTATGCCAGATTGCATTTTCATCTTCTATAGTAATTCCATCTTTTTGAGATGCAAGGGTCCTATCAAAATCAGTAGCTTTAACTTTAAGCTGGCCATTACTGGACCATCTCGATGCAGTTTCTTTAACAACAGCAAAGGCTCTTGGAAGTATTTCTTTAAGGGAAACTTCAATACGCTCATTAATTGATTTCTCAAGTTTTTCAATAGCTTCGAAAATCTCTATTTTATCTTGAACGGAAATTGAAAAGTCTTCGGCAGTTGCCTTCAACTTCTGGAGTTCTTCTTCAAGGCTCGCTTTTTCTTCTTCGATTTTAGCAATGAAACCCTTTGTTTCATCTCTCAATCCTTCATCAGAAAGGGCTTGTATTTCTGGGTATATTTTATTTGTAGACTCAACAAAAGGATTATATTCCTTTTGATCTTTTAGGTTTTTATCTCCGATGAGTCTTTTTAAAAAGTTTTGAATCATTCTACAGTCTAATTTGCGGAAGGCAAATTTAAGCAAATTAAAGGATGAAAAGAAACGAAAAGTATACCAATTCTGCAATTACCCAAAATGTATTCAATTTGTTAAAATTGTATTGAAAAAAATAAAATTATTCTTGGCCAAGAAATGTAGTGGAATTGTTATTCGGCTTATCTTTGTGACATGCATCAAAAAATAATGATTCTTGATTTTGGTTCTCAATATACACAACTCATTGCGAGACGTATTCGTGAACTTAATGTATACTGTGAAATACATCCTTGGAATAAAGTACCAAAAATTGGTGAAGATATTGTAGGTGTGATTTTGTCGGGAAGTCCATTTTCTGTACTTGACGAAGCATCTCCAAAGCCTGATTTATCCTACATTAAAGGAAAACTACCATTGCTAGGGGTTTGTTTTGGTGCTCAATACCTCGCTCAAAACTATGGAGGAGAAGTTTTGCCTTCAAGTATACGAGAATATGGCCGCGCTATTTTGTCTAAGGTAGATAATCAGCACCCAATATCGCAAGGATTGACGGCCAATTCGCAGGTTTGGATGTCTCATGGTGATACGATAAAAAGGGTGCCAAGTAATTATAAAATATTTGCATCAACAGCGGAAGTAGATGTTGCAGGGTATATCATTGAAGGAGAGGAAACTTTTGGAGTTCAATTCCATCCTGAGGTTTACCATTCGTCCGAAGGGAAGCTTTTGATAAAGAATTTTGTTGTGGATATTTGTGGATGTTCTGGTGATTGGACACCTGATTCATTTGTCGATGAAACTTGTAGACAATTAAAAGCGCAGGTGGGCGAAGATAAAGTTATTCTTGGATTGTCTGGAGGAGTTGATTCATCTGTTGCAGCTGTGCTTTTGCACAAAGCGATAGGAAGTAATTTACATTGCATTTTTGTGGACAATGGTTTGTTAAGAAAGAATGAATATGATTCTGTTTTAGAATCATACCAAGGTATGGGTCTGAATGTAACAGGAGTAAATGCTTCAGAATTGTTTTATGCGGCGCTCGACGGTATTAGTGATCCTGAGCTCAAAAGAAAAGCCATCGGCAAGGTGTTTATAGATGTTTTTGAGGCGGAGTCTAAGAAAGTAGAAGATGCTAGGTGGCTTGGTCAAGGTACCATTTATCCTGATGTAATTGAATCTGTTTCTGCAACAGGAGGACCATCACAAACAATCAAGTCGCATCACAATGTGGGGGGCTTACCTGATTATATGTCTTTGAAAGTAGTTGAGCCACTTAGAAAGTTATTTAAAGATGAAGTACGTCGCATTGGACATTCAATGCATATTGACCCTGCCATTTTAGGTCGTCACCCATTTCCTGGTCCAGGACTTGGAATTCGTATATTAGGAGATGTAACCAAAGAAAAGGTACGCATTTTGCAAGAGGTTGATTATATTTTCATCCAGGGATTGAAAGAGCATGGCTTATACGATGATGTGTGGCAAGCTGGAGCAATCTTTTTACCCGTTCAATCGGTTGGTGTAATGGGGGATGAAAGAACTTATGAAAATGCTGTGGCATTACGTGCAGTATATTCTACGGATGGAATGACAGCAGATTGGTGCCATTTACCTTATGATTTTTTGGCTTTGATATCTAACAAAATCATTAATCAGGTAAAAGGTATAAATAGAGTAACCTACGATATCAGCTCAAAACCACCTGCAACAATTGAATGGGAATAGAATGAAAAGATTTTTGCTTGTATTATTTTTGATTTTAGGCTTACAAAGCTTTGGTCAGAAATATGCAAAAATCGGTGAGCGGGCAGGGGTGAAGTACTATATGCATAAAGTTGTAGACGGAGAAACGCTGTATGGTATACAGCAAATATATGGAGTCGCTGTTGAGAAAATACAAAATTCAAATTCATTAACAGATAACATTGAAATAGGCCAGTTACTTTATATACCTGTGCGATATCATGATATCAATCATACTGTAAGAAGACAGGAGACGCTTTATGGTATTTCAAAAAAGTATGGGGTGGCTATAGATTCCTTAAAGTCGCACAATCCCTCCTTGTCTGAAGGCTTGAAAAGAGGTCAGCAACTTGTAGTTAAGAATTTAATTTTACCAATTCCTTTAAAATCACAACAAATTATTTCAGATACAACCATAGTTGATGAGTTAGATACAAGTAATACAATTCTAAAGGACTCAATTATCGAATATGAAGTGAGAGCTGGTGAAACGATGTATTCGATTTCCAAAAGATTCATGGTGCCTATAAAATTGATTCTTTCAAGAAATAATTTACAAAATACGGCTCTAAAACCCGGTCAGATCATTACGATTCCCTTAAAAAAGGAATTGAAACTCAATCCGAGACCTCCATATGTTTTTCAAAAAGATACCGCCTCTTCATTGCTTATAAATGACAGCCTACAAATTGATAAAAAGTTCAATGTTGCGGTCTTGCTTCCATTCAATTTAGACACCTTGGATACAAGAGGTTTTCGCTCTTATGCAACAGAGTTCTATATGGGTGCATTAATGGCGATTGACTCTTTAAAGCAATACCCTGTCCGTGGTAGTTTTCATTTTATTGATTACTTATCAAAATCAGAACCATTTGATAGCCTTCTCTCAAATGGAGGCCTGGACTCCGCAGATTTAATCTATGCACCCTTCGATTTCGATTTGTCTAAAGAATTATCTTTTTGGGCAGAATCAAAAAATGTTAAGATTGTATATCCCCTTGCCAATCATCATGCTATTGGAATTGAAAATAAGAATGCTTATTTCATGAATCCTAACACGACATCATTACTTTCAGTAATGGCGTCTCATTTGAGTAAAAGAGATTCAGTTCAAATTGTTTTAATCAAGACTAATGATTCTACCGAGCTAATGGTTTATAATGAGTTTTTGAGAATTACTCAGTATCTTGATTTGCCTGTTAAAATCCAGGAGGCTGATTTCGACAACTATACTTATTTCGCGAGAAAAAAAGGACTGAAAACACTATATGTTTTGCTCTCAAAATGTTCGCCGAAAATTGACGAGTTACTACGGTTTTCTATTTCTGAGGAGCATGTCGAAGTCTATGGAATGAAAGAATGGAAAAAATGCTCTTCATTTTTGAAGTCTATTGAAAACGAGAAGGGGTATTGTTTTGCAAATCCATCCTTCTTAGATTACGATAATAGCGAATTGAAAAGAATACATAAAATTTACCGAGCAAAGTATAATTCTGATTTAACGAAAATGGCCTGTTTAGGATTTGATGCGACATTAAATATGTTCTTATACGCTTTATACGGTCAAGTCCTCGAAAATGGGTTAGTTCACAAGTTCAAATTTGATGCTTCGTCCGTGAATCAGATCAATCGAGGAGCATTTATGCTCGAGTTTAAAGATTTGGAAGAGAAAACCATAGCTCCATGACAAAAGCCGATATTGCGTCTTCATTTAGGGCGCTTCAGGAGTATATATGTCAACGACTGAATGAGGTAGATGCCTCTGCTCATTTTTTGTTTGACAACTGGAATCGTGACCTAGGTGGCGGAGGAATAACTCGTGCTGTTAGTGGAGGTGATTACATAGAGAAAGGAGGCGTAGCATTTTCTGAGGTTCATGGACCAGTTACTGAAAGTATGGCGCAACAGTTAAAACTCGAGGGCTCAGAGTTTTTTGCAACCGGAGTCTCTATCGTGTTGCATTCCAAAAGCCCGAGTCATCCAATTATTCACATGAATGTTCGCTACTTTGAAATGGATGATGGCACTTATTGGTTTGGTGGGGGCATAGATCTAACACCAATTTATATTGATAAAGTAAAAGCCAATCAATTCCATAATGGACTGAGAGATTTATGTGATCATTATGATTCCGAGCTATATCCAAAGTTTAAAAAGTGGGCGGATAACTATTTTTATTTACCACATAGAAATGAAACTCGAGGTGTAGGAGGGATATTTTTTGACCATTTAAGTCACTCCGAAAAAATGACCAAAACCGAAGTTTTTGAGTTTTGTATAGCGCTTGGAAAGTTATTTCCTGAGCTTTATGCGGAACAGCTTGAGGAAACGCGTTCTCTTGAAAATCACAAAGAGTCAGTTCAATGGCAAATGCTCAGGCGCAGTAGATATGTAGAATTTAATTTGCTGCACGATAGGGGAACTAAATTTGGTATCTATTCAGGTGGGCGTACAGAGTCAATTCTAATGAGCATGCCTCCTGTAGCACATTGGTCTTATAATTATATTCCCAAGGAAGGCTCAAAAGAGGCGGAAACATTAGCCTGGCTAAAAAAAGATATCGATTGGCTTAACCAATAATATTTCTGAACGTTAAATTTAGTCTGGCTTCTTTTTTCTTTTTTGTTTTTGGGATTTGATGTTTCCAAAAGGTTTGTAGGGAACCCGACATTAGCATAAGACTTCCATGAGTCAATGTTTCTTCAATTTTGTGTCCTTTCGTTTTGTGCTTGAATTGAATTTTACGCGCTTCACCGAGGCTGAGCGAAGCAATAAAGGGGTTTGTTCCGAGCTCGTATTCATCATCAGAGTGCCAGCCATTGCTATCCTGACCATCTCTATACAAATTAATCAATACGGAGTTGAATTTTTGTGAGGTTTCGGATTCTATTTTATTGCAAATGGTTTTTAAAATTGGCGAAAATGGTATTGATTCCATTCTTTTGCCTGAATAACCATATTGCTCACCATTTTTTGCATAAAAGCCTTCAAGCCTTGGCGTCTTGTATTCTTTCCCGAATATTACGATATCATTTTGTCTTAGCTTAAGCTCCGACATTAGTAATTCATAAAGCACATCTGCCTCCTTTTTAAAATAAAAACCAGCATCATAGCTGAGCTGTCCGTCTTCTAATGAATATTGTATCATATGTATCCTGAAATTCGATACGTTAAGGTGCCAACCCATTCCTTAACAATTCTTTGCCACATAATAAAACCATCGGCGCTTGGAATCAGGCTCGTTATTGAGGCAGTTTCTGCATCAATGTTATAGTGATCTGTGCTAAAGCTCGAACAAGTTACGCCTTCTTTTAAAAAGCAAGCTTGTGCTCTTCTCATATGAATTGCTGAGGTAATTAAAAGAAAGGTTTTTTTATTAAGCTTATTTCTTTTTAGAAAACGAGCTGTTTCTTTCGCATTTTCATGCGTATTCCTTGATTTAGCCTCAATTACTATATCTCTTGCTGGGATGTTCTGAGCTATGAGCATCTTTTTCAACTGTGCCGATTCGTGAAGCCCTTTTTTAAAAACATATCCAGAATCTCCTGAGAGTAGTATCTTTTTTATTTTGCCATGATGATAAAGTTGTATTGCCTGCCACAATCGGTCAGAACCTCTTCTTGCACTAAGTCTATCGAAATCTTTATTGTATTCAAACATACCTGAAAGAACAATGCCATAATCATAAACAGGAATGTTTTGAGCACTAACACCAGGCACCTCCCATAACGCAACAAACCTTCCTGCAATCCACCCATTTGAAAAGATAACACTCAGACTTATTGACGTCCACAGCATTATTTTCTTTACTCTTGTTGTTTTAATACACACATAGCAAATCCAACTGATCAGTACCCATAAAAAAGGTGAGAGGAATATTGAAAGTACTTTTGAAAGAATAAAAAACATAAGCTAATTATTAGGTCAAAATTAGGAATTTTGATTCTTGTTTAAAAGGTAACTTTGTCGCTAGATTTTATTTAAACTTTTTTCAGGGATCATCACTTTTAAACTTTCTGGAAGCACCTTAAAGGAAATCCTTGAAGGGGCTTCAATAAACTCACCATCGTAATGTGCAATTTTTTGAGACAGTTCTAGCTGACCTTCTCTTACCGATATGGTATCAATATATTTTGACCGATTCGCTTTTCTGCTAAATATTTTTGCTGCAATGATGCCACCTTTCCATTTTGGAAAAGGCCTGACGACAATGAGCTCGAGCATTGCATCTCTCACACTTGATTTTGGTGAAATCTTAAATCGATTTCCAAATTCGGAGGTATTTGCTATGCAGAGCATGAAAGCCTGAACCGTTTGCGTATTCATAGAGGATTTAATATGAATTTTAATGGGTTTAAGATTTATAAATTCGCGTATAGAATGTTTAATATAAGTTTTTAATCCTCTTTTAGGGTCTTTGGCAAATTGCGCTGCAATTATAGCGTCAATTCCAAACCCTGCGGTCCCTATAAAGTATGAATCATTGACAGCTACTGCATCTATTTGTGCGATCAAACCATTATTTATAATTGAAATTGCTTTTTTTGTTTTTTTTGGTATTCTTAAATGATTTGCGATACCATTCCCTGACCCTTTGGGAATAATGCATAGACCCGTTTTTGATTGAATCAATTGACCCGCAATTTCATGAATTGTTCCGTCGCCTCCCGCAGCACACACCAAATCAATATTTTTGTCAACGGCATCATGGGCGATTTCTTTACCATGACCTTCATATTCTGTTGTGAAGATGGAATGTTCAAAACGTGTATGGTCAAGGTAACGCTCTATTTTTTTTACAAGACTTGTTTTGCGTTTTCCTCCAGAAATTGGATTAATGATGAACCAGATTGTTATTTTTTCTTGTTGATTTGTCAATTAAAGTGGACTTAGAATTCAAAAGTGTATAAATTTTAGGAGAATATCATATAAATCAGACATCAAAAAAATTAATACGGACACTTGTTATTAGAGAATTTCACCCTATATTTGCACTCTCAAAATATACTTTTGAGATTTTAATGGCCCGTTCGTCTAGTGGTTAGGACGCCAGGTTTTCATCCTGGTAACAGGGGTTCGATTCCCCTACGGGCTACTTTTTGGCCCATTCGTCTAGTGGTTAGGACGCCAGGTTTTCATCCTGGTAACAGGAGTTCGATTCTCCTATGGGCTACAGTATTAATAGTGAAATTAAATTTAGAACATGGCAAATCATAAATCAGCAATCAAAAGGATTCGTTCCAATGAGAAAAGAAGAGTATTGAATAAATACCAGCATAAAACAACTCGTAATGCTATAAAAGCGTTAAGAGAGGCGACGAAGAAAAAAGACGCTGAAAAATTAGCACCAGGTGTTTTCAACATGATTGATAAACTTGCGAAGAAAAATATTATTCATAACAACAAAGCGGCAAACCTAAAATCAGGTTTACAAAATTTTGTGAACGCACTATAAGGTCGTTTGAATATACGAAATTAAGAAGGGGCCCTTGCGCCCCTTTTTTTATTAGTTTTGTTTGGTATGAAGGTCCTTTTCATCCTTTTTTTTCTAACAGTATTACCTCTAAATGGTATAGCTCAAATCAATAATTTTCGAGCATCATATGATTCCCTTCGTAGTGATTATCGAATAGATGGAGATATGTTCGAATTGGAGCAGAGCTCTCAATTTTTTGACGCTGCTTTCATGACTCCAGATCAAACATCCCCTTTTCTTTCCGCCTCAGTTTTTGGTACATACGGTTCAAAGATTCATCAATTTCGTAAAAAAGAAATCTTACACATTGTAAGTCCATTGCCCCATATTGGTTTTAGTTATACGTTTGGTATGCAGGGAGCACAACGTTTGGGTTTTGAGTATCAGCAGGTATTTAAGGGAGACTGGGTTTTGAATTCACAGGTCAGTAATATAAAATCATTAGGTTATTTTAGGAATATGGCATTGGGAAAAACCGATTTTGAAGCTTCGGTTTCAAAGAGGCGCGATAGATACGGTATTTCTTTTACAGGTCGCACCTCAAAGTTCTCTAGATCATGGAGTGGGGGAGTTATTGATGCTTCATTACTTGAGGTTTTTGCTCCCCTTACAGTACCCGTCTATAAATCAACATGTAATTCTGAATTGAAATATTTTGATGTTGAAGCTTTGGGGTATTTGACCTTTTTTGACAATGGAAAAAATAGTTTTGGTATTCGTCATAAGATAAATGTAAATGGTGAAAATCGCGTGTTTAATGAACGTGATACTCTTGCTGGTATTTACGCATCTATTTATTTCGATTCTGTTTCTACAAATGATCAATATCAGATAGGAAGGTTAGAAAATCAAAGTGCAATATATTTTCATAATGACCATTTAGTTTATTCAATTGGTTTGTCATCGACTTTTTGGAATTATAGAAATATGAATCTTTATAGAGACACTATTGAATTAAATACTTTTCATGATTTTAAATATCAAAAAAACAAGCTAAGTTTCCTTCATGAAGCTACATTAAATACAATTGGTGCAGCACAGACATGGTCTACAAGAAACCAGCTTTATTATCAGTATGAAAACTGGTCCTTTTTCCTTCAAAGTAGAATAGGTCAAAAATTACCAGCAATTTTTCAAAGATTTTATAGCGCCAATAATACCAATTATTCAAACTCAAATTTGAGTCTTCAAGGATATACCTCTAGCTCAGCTGAGGTAAATTATAAAGATAAATCTTATGACTTGGGCGCACGCTATCTGCTGGAATCAAACCGCGGAATATATTTTTATGACAATTCGATCTCGAATTGGTCTAATCAAACCGCATTAAGTTCGAGTATTATTCAACAGCTCTATTTGAATTCAAATTTTAAATTTCAGAAGCTGAAATGGCAACAAAAGTATATTTTGACGTTGTCAAATCTCAAAAAACACATTATACCCGTCCATCAACTTCAAGGTTCACTAATGACAAGTTTAGGGTTGTTTAAAGCTAAAAAATTAAAAGTAACATTTGGTTTGTCCTACAGGTTGAATTCAAAGACAAACGTTATTCCAATAATAGAAAACGTAGGTGTTTATGATTTACTGAATGTATCAGATGAGGTCTTAAAGAATCCATTATTTACAATGGGAGCTATGCTTGGAATGGAAATCGAAACTTTTAGGTTTTATGTCAAATTCAGCAACATAGGGTATTTCTGGAACAGTCCCACTTGGCAATATATTGAAGGTGTTTATCTACCAGAATCCACCTTGCGCGTCGGACTAACTTGGGATTTTTGGAATTAAAGATTACTTCCCTAATACCTCATACATTTTGGCTCCAATTTGTGCAGGTGAATCAACAACATGAATACCACATTCTCTCATAATTCTTTTCTTTGCTTCAGCGGTGTCATCTGAGCCACCAACAATAGCACCAGCATGTCCCATTGTTCTGCCTTTCGGAGCAGTTTCTCCGGCAATGAAGCCTACTACTGGTTTGGTTCCATTTTCTTTAACCCACTTAGCAGCATTAGCTTCAAGGTTACCTCCAATTTCTCCAATCATAACAATGCCTTCAGTCTCAGGATCGTTCATTAAAAGTTCAACAGCATCTTTTGTAGTCGTTCCGATAATTGGATCACCACCTATACCAATAGCCGTTGTGATACCTAGTCCAGTTTTGACCACTTGGTCTGCAGCTTCATATGTAAGTGTTCCCGACTTAGAAACGATACCTACCTTACCCTTGTTAAACACAAATCCTGGCATAATACCAACCTTTGCTTCGTCAGCCGTAATTACCCCTGGGCAGTTTGGCCCAACAAGTCTACTGTCAAATTTATCAATGTAAGCCTTCGCTTTAACCATATCATTTACAGGAATACCTTCCGTAATACAAACAATCACTTTAATCCCACCTTCAGCAGCTTCCATTATCGCGTCTGCAGCGAATGCAGGAGGTACAAAAATTATCGATACGTCAGCTCCTGTTTTTTCAACAGCCTCTGCGACAGAATTAAATACTGGTTTTTCAAGATGTGTTTGACCTCCTTTACCCGGAGTTACACCTCCAACAACATTAGTACCGTAATCGATCATTTGTCCTGCGTGGAACGTGCCTTCACTTCCTGTGAAACCTTGAACAATGATTTTCGAATCTTTATTTACTAGAACGCTCATGTAGTCTTTAATTTGAAGCCAAAAATAAGAATTGGAAGTGATAAACGCGTCAATTCTTCTTTATTTTATATCAACAATTTCAATTTCGTAGAATAGGATGGCATTTTGAGGTATTTTATCCAGCTCATGATCACCATAGCCTAGCTGCGGAGGGACTATTATTTGTACCTTCGAATCCATTTTACTCATCAATAATATTTCTTTCCAACCCGTAATCACTTCCTTTACTGCAAAGGTTAATGGCTTTTCTTCCTTTTCAAAAACAGTCCCGTCGAGCAGAGCTCCTTTAAAGATTACAGATACACTATCCGTGTATTTGATTTTTCTTCCCGAGCCTTCATCGTCAAAATGATAATATAAACCTGACTCTGTTCGCTTAAACGCTGATTGATTCTTTTTAATCCAAGTTTTTATTTTTTTATCAAACTCACCTAAATCATTTTCCGAGTAGGTAGAACAGGAAGCACAAAAAATTGTCAAAAGAATAATTAATCTTCTCATAAATAAATAACTTTTATTTGGTAGCCTTTCTGCCCTAAAAGCGCTATCAGTCCATCATCACCGCAAAGATGTCCTGCACCAACAGCAAAGAAAGTTGAATCCTCGAGCATCAAACGTTCCATTGTTTCAATCCATTTCTTATTGCGATGGTCTAAAAACAAAGCTCTATATTCTTCGAGAAAGCCTTTTATAGCGAACCCACACAATTCGTCTAAATTTTGGTTTGCATAAAGTTTTTGCATTTCAATGAAATCTTGCTTGCCTTGCTCTAGATCTTTCAACGCAGTAAAAATTAATTCTACTTGTCCTTCGTATGGAATTTCATCAAATATTGAAAGCTGCGTCTCAATACCCTCCAATTGGAAAATAGTTAGGTTTTTACCTTTTGCTATTTTTTCCAATTCTATTTCATGTGATTTGGTTTTTTTAGGTAGGTCTGTAGCGAGTATAAATTGAAGAAATAGAAAGGGTTTGGCATTTAAAAAGGTGTTTTCAAATTGTTTCGGATTTAATAATAATATGTCATTAGCCCAATTCATTAGACTATCCCACTGGCTAGAATTACAATATTGTTTTATTGAAAAAGTAGTATCAAATAATAATTTTGGGTCTATGGATACAGAGGCTACATCCTTAACCTCTAAACATAAAACTTTAGACTTTTTTAAAAGTTTTGAAATCTTTTTTGGAAAAAAGAAACTGCTTTCTTCCATTACGTGCATGGTTCCGAAAAGATAAGACGTTTTAGTGCCTAGTTGTGGATTCGTAATTTCATAACAAAGAGATTGCTTTTGAGCAGATAGCTGAACCTGCATTAAACCAATAGCGACCATTAATATCCACCTCATGCTTGAAGTTTTGCTAAGTAATGATCTCCGTCTTCGAAGACCTTATTACAATTTAAACCGACCGCCCTAGCATGAGATTTCAACGTTTCGAAGTCAACATATAACCAGTTAAAAAAGGGTCCGCTTTCCTCTTTGTAATGCATTTGAAATTGGAATTCACCATAATAGGAGCTGTTCAGATCAATCCAAACACTATCATCTTCATCTTCATAAAGGTATTTTATATCCGTAGAATCAAGAAGAATTTGACCGTTTTCTTTAAGTAGCGATTTGCACTTGGCCAAAAAGGGTTTAAGGGCATCGAGTTTTTCACTAATTCCAATTCCATTCATCATCAGTAAAATGGTATCGTAACGTTCGTTGGTTTCAAAATTTTGAATAGGGGATAAGGCACAGGGGATGTTGTGTTTTTGAAGATGAGAAAGTGCCCCAGGTGAAACGTCAAGAGCAAAGACAGAATGCCCCTTTTCTTTTAAAAATTTAAGGTGTGCACCAGCTCCTGCACCTGCATCAAGAATTTTTCCTTTACAAAGCCCTAAGGCCTCTTTTTCTACAGCAGGCATTCGATCATAACTTCTAAAAAGATATGCAACAGGGAGTTCGTCATCGTCACATAAATCGGAAGAAACACGAATTATTTTAGGTTCTTTTGAAGATGCATAGTCTAGAATAGCATTACCAAAAGGGTCATTTGATGAAAAATCTTCAGCCATAGATTACATGTAAGGATTTAAATCTTCATCAGAGAAACCGTCTTCGAAATCATTAAAACCAAATTCATCTTCGTCTTCTTTTTCCTCTGAATCTGCTGGCATTTGAAACTCTTCATCTAGTTCTTTAGAATCTTCTTTTGGTTTTTCACCTACACTAAGTATTACAACCGGTTCACTTGGGGTTTCCTCTTGTAAGCCGATACATTCAATGAGAAAAATCCACATTTTCATAAAGTCATACACTAAAATGAATTTTTGATCTGGCGCTTCAACCATTGCTCTTATTGAGGTATTTGACATTGTTCTTTGTTGATCTTCCTCACCGAAACTAACGTCCATGAGGCTAACTTCTTCGCCTTTATCCCACTCCTCATTTGAGGCATAAAAGCTGGCCATTTGGTCTCCTTTAAAATCGTAAGCTTTTACAATACTATTGAAGAAAGATTCGAAATTATCATCTATAGATAACAGAATGTCACAAAAGACTTCTTCTTTTTGATTTGAATCCAACAATACTCGAAATTTTATTCCAGCCATGACATTTTATGTTATTCTATTTATTGCTCGTTTGAATTGCAGTCAGTCCTAATTCTTTGCCGCACTTCAGCATTAATGCTTTTGCCTCTAATGCTGAGTTTTCAATTTCACCGTCGAGTATGGCTTCTTTTATTCTATTTTTAATAACCCCTATTTCATAACAAGGACCAATATTAAAAGTTCTCATGATATCTTCTCCAGTAACAGGAGGTTGAAAATTTCGTATTTGATCCTTGGCCTCAACTTCTTCTAGTTTTCTCGAAACTATTTTGAAGTTTTCACGAAATTTTTTGACTTTAAATTCGTTTTTGGATGTGATATCGGCATTACAAAGCTTCATAAGATCGTCAATGTCGTCCCCTGCCTCATTGAGTAGACGACGTATTGCAGTATCCGTAACATTACCTTTAACCAGCGCTATTGGACGTAAATGAAGCCGAACAAGCTTTTGGACATACTTCATTTTAGAATCCAAAGGGAGTCTGTGGTATTTAAAAATACGTGGAACCATTTTTGACCCAAGTTCTTCGTGTCCGTGAAATGTCCATCCTACCTTCTTATCAAATCTTTTTGTTGCAGGTTTCGCAATATCATGCATGATTGCAGCCCAACGAAGCCACAATGAGTCGGTATGTGCCGAGATATTGTCCAACACTTGCAAGGTGTGTAAGAAATTATCTTTATGACCCTTGCCATTTATTGTTTCAATTCCGGATAGATTTAATAATTCTGGAAAAACATGCGCGAGCAAGTCAGTTGATTTCAAAAGTTTAAAACCCCGAGAAGGTTCTTCGGTAAGAATAATTTTATTCAATTCATCTGTTATCCTTTCACGAGAAATAATTTTAATTCTCTCAGATTGAGCTTTTATGGATTTTAAACAAGTAATTTCAATTTTAAAAGACAATCGCGTGGCAAACCGAATCGCTCTGAGCATCCGAAGAGGATCATCGTTAAAAGTGGTATTTGGATCCAAAGGCGTTCTTACAATACCTTTTTTTAAGTCGCCAATGCCATCAAAAGGATCAATTAGATTTCCTAACCTTTCTGGGTGTAAATCTAATGCAAGCGCATTAATTGTAAAATCTCTTCGCAGCTGATCATCCTTTAGCGTACCTGGTTCAACATCAGGGTTTCTAGAAATCTCACTGTAAGATTCTTTACGAGCCCCTACAAATTCTACATCTATATCCTTGTATTTGAAATGCGCAGTGCCGTAGTTTTTAAATATGGATACTTTTTTGACGCGTAATGTTTTAGCGATTTTCTGAGCGAAAACGGTCCCATCACCTTGAACTACGATATCTATGTCTTTGGATTTATTACCCAAGACGAGGTCACGAACAAATCCACCAATAACAAAAGCACAATCCGAGGAGTTTTCTAGCTCTTTTGAGATGACCTTAAATACGGGATGGTTTAAATGTGACGCGTAGTTTGCTTCCATAAGTCACTGCAAAAATAAACAAACTTAGCAGAGCCTGTTTAATGAAAAAGATAGCTTGATTTAATCGTCGTCTGAATCAAAAGAAAATAAGCCCCCTTCTATCGGTTCATCATCATCAAAGTATTTGAAATTCTTACCACTTTTTTTATGAGCAGTCATCTTTTTCGCTTTCTTACCGCCACCGCCTTGATCTGAATCGTAGCTTTTAGTAGTTTTTCCTTTAAATGATTTTTTTCGACTATCGTTTTTTGTCTCCTCTGGTGCAGATGGAGCTGGCTGATCGGCGTTGTAATTTTTTCGAGGGGCAGACGTATTTGATGGTCTTTGTTCTCTATTTGCGCCTCCTGAAGGTCGAGATCTATCATTTCTATTTTCCGCAACTTTTACAGCGATACGTCTTCTGTTGATTTCAAAACCGTCTAAAGCGTCTATGGCTTTGGCTGCTTCATCATCATTAAACATTTCCACGAAGGCAAAGCCTCTTGGTTTACCGGTATCCTTATCCAAAGGAAGGTGTACCTTTCCTACTGAACCATGTTGTGCGAACAGGTCTGTTAGCTGCTCTTTCGAAACACCAAAATCTAATTTGGCTACAAAAATACTTGTCATAAAAATTTAATCAGAACTAATTTTCTATTTGTAATTAGAGTTCGAAATTAGAATAAATAATTGAAATAGTTCACACTTTTCTCTTCAAAACACCTATTTACATGCTACTTTTCAGACTGTTAGATGCTGTGTTTCGATGCCTAAATTATAATTATTGGCATTTAGCCCAATGAAAATGGGGAGTGATGTTATGCATACATAACTGAAATTGAATGTGACATTGAGAAGGTTTTTATATTTTTTCGTGTTTTATTGTCATTAGTCGCAATTTCTATAAAGTTTTAATTCGGTCGCATTATGTCCTTGGTGAGTTATAAACTAGTTTATACAAACTTCATATTTTTAAAAAACATATTATCAGTACATTTGCAGCAATAATGAGACTTTTAAAAACAATTCCACATGAACGCTATCTAATTGAGCTTCATCAGTACAATCAAAAGTATATTTTGAAAATCACTTTAGAAGACTACGCGCAATCATTTAAAATTGCTGAAATGGATGATTTAGGACCAGATGTTATCGAAGCAATAATTCATTCGAACGCGTTTTTAAGTAATTGTCTCAAACGTTTTGTATCCATGAGATCGGATTTTACATCCGCTTTAAATTCTATGAAAAATGAAAATTAGTTTGTATTTATTGAGTTTGTGCTTTTTATGTTCTTGCGCAAATGAATCTTCTGAAGAGAAAAAAGAACTTTCGACGACTCAAGTCAATGTGCTAGCAAAAGATACAGCAGGCTTAGTTATTGCTTTTTATTACAATGACAGCCTAAAAGAAGGGTTTACTTATTATAAAGAAATTGATGAAATGGTGAGTCGAAAGAATTTGAGTTATCAAAATGAACTCCAATCAAAAACAAGAACACTAGAAAACTTCATTACAAAAAAGGGTGCAGAGGCCAATCAAGGTTTGTTGTCTCAAAATGAGATCGCTAAGATTCAAGAAAAAGCACAACGTATGGAGGCAGAGCTTATGCAATATCAGCAAAATGAAGGTGCACGTTTGGAGGCTGAAGTCATGAGGGAGCTTACAGCAATAAACAATAAGGTCAAAGCATTTGGTAAAACATTTAGTGAAGTAAATGGTATTGATCTTTTATTAGGGTATGCTGATGGTGGTCAAATTAATTATGTCAATCCTTCTATGGATGTCACAAGCTCATTTATTGATTTTTTAAACAATCAACAAAAAGCCATCGAGGCGGATTTATAGTATGTTAGTCGCGCAGCAGAAACAGCAGGAAAACATTGCTGAATACGTTTTGTATTTATTCCAAATTGAAGATTTAATTAGGTCTTTAAATTTTGATATTGATCAGATTATGGAGTCTGTCGTAAGGCCAAGTCTTCCAGATCGTTCATTTGAAAGCCAGTATCGTAAATGGTATACTGAACTTATTCAAGAAATGAAGCGTTCTAACCTAACTAAAAAAGGGCATCTAGACCGCGTAATGGAGGTAATGAAGGAGCTTGTATTTTTGCACAACACACTGCTTTCTGTAAAAGATGAAAATAAATACAAAGCTTTGTGTAAGAACTCGACCTCATACATTGAAGAATTTAGAGGTAAAGCATCAATGAAAAATCATCATGATGTTGAAATTTTAATTCATGCGATGCACATGAAACTCCAATTTAGATTACGTAAAAAAGAAATTACGCAAGAAACAGAGGAGGCACTTGACACTATGAGGATTCAGCTTGCATTCTTAGTGCGCGAATACCACAAAATGAAGTCTGGAGACTATTCTTCTATGCAGTAGGAGCATTGTAAATAGGGAAATCAGTCAGCCTTTTAAAACCATTTATTTCTTTTTTTAAGATAACATGGTCATTACCATTGCTCATAACAAGATATTCAGCTTGTAATTCTTTATAGTAAGTCAAAGACTGTTCAAAAACAGCTTGGTTAATGGGTATGGAAGGAGCTTTACACTCAAGTAACAAAAAACAGCTTTGATCCCGCTTAAAAACTGCGAGGTCCCATCTTTTTTCAAGTCCGCCATATTGAATTTTCTTTTCAATAGTCAGCAATCCTTTTGGATATTTAAGTTTGTTGATGAAGTATGCGACAAAATGTTGTCTTACCCATTCTTCTGGAGTTAAAATAATTTTCTTCCTACGAACCAAGCAATTTACATAAATGTTCTTCCCTGAACGGCTTAGAGATAAGTTTGTTTTCGGAAGATTTAAGGGTACAATAGACGTCATTAAATACCAGGAAGAATTAGATTGATATCCTTGTAGTTTAAATCAAATACCTTTCCGAGAACTTCATTGGTCAATATGCCCTTGTATATGTAGACACCATTTCTGAATCCTTTATTCGACCTTATGAGTTCAACAACGCCTCCACATTCTCCCATTTCCAATAATAGCGGAGAAAAGATATTTGAAATTGCGAAAGATGCTGTGCGCGAAACACGAGATGCAATATTGGGCACGCAATAGTGTGTCACACCATGCTTAATAAATGTTGGGTCATCGTGATTGGTGATTTGTGAAGTTTCAAAGCATCCTCCTTGATCAATACTAACATCAACGATTACCGATCCTGATTTCATATCTTGAATCATCATTTCGGTAACAACACATGGTGTTTTTCCGACATTTGAACGCAAGGCACCGATTACAATATCTGCTCGTTTTATTGCTTTCGCAAGTACTTTGGGTTGTATAATGGAGGTATAAACTCTTTTTCCAATATCGTTTTGTAATCTTCTGAGTTTAGAAAGGCGATTGTCAAAAACCTTTACAGAAGCACCCAAACCGAGTGCCGCTCTTGTTGCAAATTCACCAACCGTTCCCGCACCAATGATTACCACTTCAGTAGGTTGAACTCCAGCAATTCCTCCGAGCATCATTCCTTTACCTGATGAAAAAGAAGATATGAGTTCGCCAGCAATTAAAATACTCGTATTACCTGCAATCTCACCAACCGTTCTTACTAATGAGAATACCCCATCTTCGTCTCTGATGTAATCCCATGCAATAGCTGTTATTTTTTTTCTGATGAGCTTACTTAAAACTTCTTTAGGTTGAATGGATATTTGAAGCGCAGAGATTAATGTTTGGTGCCCTGGCATTAAATCTACCTCTTCATCAGAGGGAGGAGTTACCTTAAAAACAATATTGCATTCGTATATTTCAGCAGGTCCTTGACATATTTCTGCACCTGCTTCACTATATTCTTGGTCGCTAAAATTTGCACCAATTCCAGCTTGAGTTTCAATTTTCACATGATGTCCATTGGCAACAAGAAGTGAAACTGTTTCAGGAACCAAGGCCACGCGCCGTTCTTGGAATGAAGTTTCTTTAGGAATACCAATATTTAAGCTGCCTTTTTTACGGGCAACTTCAAGCATTTCCTCTTGAGGAAGTAGGTTCCCCTTTTGAATGAGTTTTTTTAGTAATTCAGGATCGGTATTCATAATCTAGGATAATGGTTCTTGTATTGTCTGATTCACTGTGGATTGAAATCCATACTGTTTCCTCTGGAAGAAACTGAATTACTTTTTCAGGCCACTCTATAAAGATAGCTTTTTTTTCATTGAATAATTCTTCTAAACCAAGGTCATACGCTTCATCCATATTTTTTATTCGGTAACAATCTAAATGAAAATATTCTCTTTGAGTCTGTTCTATAGCATATTGATTTACAATGGCATAAGTTGGTGATCCTTGTAGGTTAGTTACTCCTAATGTCTGTAATAATACCTGTATAAGGGTTGTTTTTCCGGCACCCATGTCGCCTTTAAAGGCATAACATTTTTCCTGATTGAAGAATTCCTTTTTCTGAGCAACAAATACTTCCAGTTCTTTTAAATTTTTGATGGTGTACTTTGTCATTTTAGGATTCTTGAATACCCTTAAATTCTTCGATATCCCCATCTCTCCATACCTTGAGCGATAGGTTTTCTCCATCGTAATAAGCAAAGGTTGCATAGTTCATCCACTCTCCAAGATTGATGTATCGAGAATTTGAAATTTGGATATCCATTGGCAAATGCCGATGTCCAAAAATGAAATAATCGTATTGCGCGGATTTCAACTTCTCTTTACTGAACTGATACAACCATTCTGCATCTTTTCCATCATAGTTGTCATCTTTTGTTCCTGTATGAATCCTACTTTTATTTGAAAAATATTGCGCAAGTGAAAGTCCTATTCTCGGATGTAAACATGAAAACAGGAATTGGCAAAATTTATTTCGGAATATTCTCTTAATGAATTTATATCCATGGTCTCCGGGGCCTAAACCATCTCCGTGAGCGATAAAGAAATTTTTTCCATTAACTTCAAGCTCAAGCTCATCAGTGATCATCGTTACACCCAATTCTTTGGTGAAGTAATTTTTCATCCACATATCATGGTTGCCAAGGAAGAAGTAAACATCAATACCAGCATCAACAAGGGCCGCGATTTTTCCTTGAAGCCTCACAAAACCTTTTGGGACGACTTGTTTATATTCAAACCAAAAGTCAAAAATATCTCCTACAAGAAAAATACATTGTGCATCTTCAGAAATTCTATCAAGCCATGCAATGATGGCAAGCTCTCTTTTACGGCTTGAGGCAAATGAGGGCGCACCCATATGAAAGTCAGAGGCAAAATATATTTTTTTTCCGCTAAGCTGTTTGATCTTTTTCAACTACTTGAATATTTTTTCCAATGCTGTTTCTAATGCTGATCCTCTTAAATTGGTCTTTATGATTTTTCCTTCTTGGTCAATTAGAACGGTGAAAGGAACGCTACCTACTTCATATAATCTTGAGACTTTACTTTGCCACCCTCCTAAATCACTTACGTGATTTGGCCAGGACAATTGATCATCTTTAATCGCCTTTTTCCACTTTTCTAAGTCTTTATCTAGAGAAACACTCATAATCGTAAAACCCTTATCTTTAAATTTATTGTAGGTTTTAACTACGTTTGGGTTCTCCCTTCGACACGGCCCACACCAAGACGCCCAAAAGTCAATGAGAACAACTTTACCTCTTAAATCAGATAATTTTAAATTCGTTTTTCTATCAACCATTAATTCTGAAAAATCTGGCGCCTCTTTGCCAATACCTAAGGGCTTGTTTCGTTCTTTTTCAGCTTTCAATAGTTCAAAATTTTGAATATATTTTTGAACAGTTAAACTCTGGGGGAATGCCTTCTTAAGCTGATTAATAACAGCCTCATAGGATTTTGAATCTTGATTAAAATTAATGGCACTTAAAGCCATTACGAGTGCCGCAGAGTTTTGATTACTTCCAATAAATAATTTGAGCTTATTTTGAAAAGCAAAATATTCCTTCTGCATGTATTCATTAACCACTTTTTGTCTTTCTGGATTTTCCTTTATCGCTTTAACAGCTGAATCATTTTTATACTGAAAGTCCTCGAGGGTTTTCGAAAATGAATTCATTGCTACGGATTCATCTGAGTTTAAGATGTTGCAATAATTATTTAGTTTTTTTCCATCACCATAGATTTTAATATCTGCATTATTTCTGCAAACTAAGTGGATTTTAAATTCCGCCAAACGCAATAAATAATAATCTTCTCTTGGGAGTATTATGCTTTTTTCAAACTTACCCTCTTTATCCATTAGAATGGTATCGAAATCTTTAATCTTATTGTCGTCATACATCTGAGATATAAAGAGCATATCAGAATCTGAACCAAAAATAGATCCTGATAATTTGATAGTTGCTTCTTGGGCATGAAACTGTCCACATAACGTCATGGTGAGTATGAATAGTAGTGTCTTCATGGTTTAATATTTAAAAATTTCTTTAAGACGTGACTCTAGATTTTGACCTCTAAGATTCATGCCTATAATACGTCCTTCAGGATTTACTAATACTGTAAAGGGGATTCCTTCAATCTTATACAAAGGTACAACAGCAGAATTCCATCCTTTTAAATCACTGACATGATAAGGCCATTCAAGCCCATCTTTCTTTATAGCAGCTTTCCATTTACTCATATCTTCGTCTAAAGAAACGGATAAAATGGTAAAATCTTTTTTCTTATACTTTTTATAAATCCGAACGACATTTGGATTTTCTCTTCTACAAGGACCGCACCAAGATGCCCAAAAATCAATTAGGACATATTTGCCTCTTAAATCTGAAAGGCTAATACTTCCACCAGATATATTTGACGATTCAAAATCAGGAGCCTCATAAAAACCATTATTAAGCATGTATGTCTGCATAATCTCAAATTGCTTAACGAAATTGAGTGCAACATCCGATTGTGGATCCCGACTATAAAATTCAGCCGCGACATTTCCGAAAATTTGAATTCGCTCTTCATTCCAGTCTTCAGGCGAGTCCATAATATGATTTGAAAGAATGATGTTAAATGCACCTTGTGGATCGCGTTTCATCGTTTTTGCTGCAAAATCTGACAATGCTTTCCCATTGTCTGTAGCACGGATTTTCTGATATTTCTCGAGGTTTTTTGCCCACGGAACTCCTTTTACCTGAATTGTCGATGAGATTGAATCGCTATGTCCTTCAATAAATAACGAATCGCTCGGTGCCAATGGCAAAGCGATAGAGTCAAGAGTGGTACCTTTAATTTTTAAAAGGTAATATCCCAGTCCAGGAATATTTACATTCAACTTAAATTGTCCTTCAGCATCTGATTTTGTTGTGGCTAAGACTATATTTTCACCTCTAGATTTTAGCAAGGGAACCTCAATACTTATTTCTGTATCTTGACTGTCTATAATTCGTCCACTTAAAAACGTGTTGGGGTTCTTATCGGCATTCAATTGCGCCTCAAATGAAGGTTCGTCGTATTCGCTATTGCACGAATACCCAATTAATAGGATACATGCAGTAAAAAAGTAGGTGAGTTTAAGCTTCATTTAATTTTTGTCTTAAAAGTGCATTTGCAATTTTGGGATCTGCTTTTCCTTTGGAGACCCGCATCAGTTGCCCCATAAAAAACCCAATAAGCTGTTGCTCACCGTTCTTAAATCTTTTAGCTTCAGAGGTGTTTTCTGAAATCACTTGTTCGATAAATTGTATCAAATCACTTTCTTCAGAAACCTGAATAAGATTTAAGCTTTCGGCAATTTGAGCTGCTTCTTTATTTGAAGTAAGCATTTCTGGAAATATTTTTTGGGAGGCAATAGTACTTGAGACTTTACCTTCATCTATAAGGGCAATAAGACCTGCTAGAGTTTTGGGCTTGATTGGGAATGAATGAATCGTTACCCCTTTATCATTCAAAAATGACTTTACATCTCCCATGATCCAGTTTGCTGCGGCTTTATAATTTTTAGTGAATTGAATCAAATCTTCAAAATAAAGTGCAATATCTTTAGATTCAGTTATGTTTTGTGCATCATAATCTGAAAGCTTTAAATCATTGGTGTACTTTTTATAGAGAAAGTCGGGTAGTGGAGGCATTTCAGCCTTTACAAGCTCAATTTGTTTTGCATCAACAAATAGGGGCTGTAGATCCGGCTCTGGAAAATACCTGTAGTCGTTTGCGGCTTCTTTTGAACGCATGGCAATCGTACTTCCATTTAAGGCATCAAAACCTCTTGTTTCTTGTGAAAGTTTACCTCCAGACTCCAGTTCTTCAATCTGTCGTTTAATTTCGAATTCAATGGCTTTTTGAACGTTTCGAATCGAATTCATATTCTTTACTTCAACCTTTGTACCCAGATCTTTTTGACCTTTAATTCTCACGGATATGTTGGCATCACATCTTAAAGACCCTTCTTCCATATTACCATCACAAATATCCAAATAGCGCACTAATTTTCTAATCTCTGATAAGTATAGATGTGCTTCGTTTGAACTTCTTAGGTCTGGTTCTGTAACAATCTCTAGTAGTGGAGTTCCAGCACGATTTAAATCTACAAGTGTATCATATACATCAACATCATGGATGCTCTTACCGGCATCTTCTTCCATATGAATTCTTGTGATTCCTATTCTTTTTGAATTTCCTTCTTTTGATTTGAGAAGCATCATTCCATCTGTGCAGATTGGTGTTTTGTCCTGCGTGATTTGGTAACCTTTAGGTAAATCTGGATAGAAGTAGTTTTTTCTAGCAAAATATTGATGGTCTGCGATATTACAATTTAGTGCAATTCCTAGTTTGATAGCATATTCAATAGATCTTTTATTCATGACAGGAAGTGTTCCCGGATGACCTAAAGTAATTGGGCTCGTTTGTGTATTTGGTGATGCCCCGTATGCATTGATATCAGAGGAATATGCTTTCGTTTTGTTAAAAGCTGTGCATGTACCTCAAGACCAATCACGGCCTCGTATTTATCTCTTTGCTCTTGTGTCATTATCAGATGCTTGAAATCAATTCTTTCATTATCAATGTCATTTTCGGCTCTTGCTTAGCTGCCACCTCAATAACTTCTTGATGCGTAACTTTTTTTATTTTTCCAGGCACACCAAGATCAGTAATTATTGATATCGCAAAACATGGTATACTCATATGTCTGGCAACAATAACCTCTGGAACGGTTGACATACCTACTGCATCAGCACCAATAGCATGAACATACTGATATTCTGCAGGAGTTTCAAGAGTTGGTCCAGTCAACCCAGCATAAATACCCTGAGAAACTTTAATGTTATTCGAATCTGCGATTTCTTGAGCTTTCTCAATCATTTTGTGACAGTATGGCTCACTCATATCTGGGAAACGTGGGCCTAGTTCCTCGAAGTTTTTACCGATTAATGGATTCCCAGGGAATAAGTCAATATGGTCATTAAGAATCATTATTTCACCAATCTCAAAAGCTTCGTTAACACCACCGGACGCATTACTAACAAACAGTTTTTCTATACCTAGAAATTTCATGACGCGCACAGGAAAGGTAACCTCCTTAAGATCGTAGCCTTCATAATAATGAAATCGGCCTTGCATCGCCACTACAGATTTCCCCCCCAATAATCCGAAAATTAATTTTCCCGAATGCCCTTTTACAGTTGACACTGGGAAATGAGGGATATCTTCGTATGCAATTTCATGCACGATATCTATTTCATTCACCAGCCCACCGAGCCCGGTGCCAAGAATAATGCCAATTGAAGGCTTCACATCCGTTCTTCCTTGGATGTATGAAGCAGCTGCCTTAAATTCCTCTAACATGCTTTTTTATTAAAGATTGAAAATCACTTTCTTCTCGGATTCGAATATTCATTGGCTGATAGTACCAAGGATAATCGCCTTCAGAAATTAGTGTCTTAAATTTTGAAAGCCGAACCTTGTCCTTTTCCGTTGTAAGAATAATCGATTCTTCTAGGTCAAA
>Ga0206131_10001534_pt1 | contig 29648 bp, 23 predicted proteins | sample Helgoland_Spring_FD_148636 | JGI IMG/M metagenome (GOLD analysis project Ga0206131, IMG submission 148636) | Pelagic subsurface seawater microbial communities from Kabeltonne, Helgoland, North Sea - Helgoland_Spring_Bloom_20160517_1 | ecosystem: Environmental > Aquatic > Marine > Epipelagic ...
GTTTTTGATGAATAAGTGAAATGATCGTTGTCTGAAAATGTGTCGTGAGAATCAGTCATTTAAATTTTTTATCTGTTTTTAGATTGGATCGCAAAGATAACAATTTGTCAGGTGTTTTTTCTCATAAATAAATTTGATTGTCTTTTAAAAACTTAATATTTAATAAAAAAATACAATTGACTATCTGAAATACCTTTATTTGAAAAAATAATTGTTATTTTTCGATTAAATTATAATTAATGACTTTAAAGGCTAATTTGTTAATGGTTTTGATCTTAATTGGGGGAACAGTATTTTCTCAAAACTCAGTCAAGCCTATTCAATTTCCTGCAGATACGTCTGACCCTTTGAATGCGAATGAACTTTCTCAACTTAAGGAGGTTTATGGTGATTTCCTCAAGGATTATTTGCTTGATCGTCCAAATCAATTGAGAAACATGAAATTTCTTTTACGTTCAAGAATTAAAATTATTCGTGTTCCAAACAAAGATTTATCTGGTTTTCAAAAACTATCCGACTTGCCTTTATTTTCAAATTATAATAGAAACATAAAAAGACCTTCAGAATTTGATTCTGCAACTTTCAATCCATTGATATATGGATTTCAATGGTTTAGCCCAAACCAACAAATGTTCCAAATTGACAATACTGATCTACTGCTTCAAATTATTCCTCAGGATGTATTTAGTATTAAAAATTAAGCACTCTGGGCTGGCGTTACTGTCACTCATCATTTTATCGGCTACAACATCATTCGCCCAGAATTATAATATGACTGATGGTACCATAAATACCTGCTCGGGAAATTTTTATGATTCCGGAGGGCCAGGAGGTGGGGCAAATAGTTATGGTAATAATGAGAATTTTGTCTTTACAATTTGTCCAGAAAATGCTGGGCAATTGACTCAGGTTACATTTACAGAATGGAACACTCAGGTTAATCTAGATCAATTAACCATTTATAATGGTTCGGATATATCAGCACCTGTTTTAGGGGTTTTTTCTGGAGCTGCTGCTAATTCTCCAAGTTTCGTAACGGCCACTCCAGACAATGTTACAGGGTGCTTAACTTTTCAATGGGTTAGTGATGCCTCAGCGGCAACAACGGGCTGGTCAGGAGTCATTTCTTGTTTTGAACCCTGCCAAACGATTAATGCCGTTTTAGACACTGTGTCTCCAGCACCTAATTCAGACGGTTATTTGAAAGTATGTCCTGGGGATGAGATTACTCTTACTGGTAGTGCTACTTTTTCTGAAGATGGCACAGGTGCAACTTATGAGTGGGACCTAGGGAATGGTACAATAATACCAGGAAATACAGCGACGTTCTCCTACGACATCCCTGGTGTTTACATTGCAAACCTCATTATTTATGATACAAATACATCGGGTGATCCAGCGGGATGTAGTAATGATAATCGAATTGATCAGGTGATCCAGGTCGATACAGGATTTGACTTCACGGGCTCAGCCTCAGCTAGCCCATCTATTTGTTTTGGAGAAGAAGTAACCATAAACGCTGTCGCTACCCCCATTGAATATATCAACGATTGTGCGCCTCCTGAAAGCGGTACTACTTTTCTCCCAGATGGTAATGGTGTAGCATATGAAACAGGCATTTTAGTAGATTGTTATGATGCCGGTTTATCTGTAACCGATATGAACCAGATTCTCAATATTTGCGTGAATATGGAACATTCCTATTCAGGAGATTTAGATATCACAATAATCAGTCCCAACGGCCAAGAAGCTCAATTGTTTGAGCAGGCTGGTTTTGGCACCTATTTTGGTGGAGCAAATGATAGTGGAACTGGTCCTGGTGTTGGAGAAACCTATTGCTTTTCAATGAATGCGTCTGTTTTATTAGAAAATGCACCCACAGTTATTGCTGGGACACCTGCGAACGACTCTTGGCAACCGGGGACTTATTTGCCTTTTCAGTCTTTTAATAATTTGGTTGGAAGTCCTTTAAACGGCACCTGGACGATTGAGATTGTTGATAATATCGGAATTGATGATGGTTATATATTTGAATGGTATATTGAGTTTGATCCCAATTTACAGCCACCTGAGTACTCTTTTACGCCAGTAATCACGGGTGAAAGCTGGGATGCTGATACCTCAATCATTTCTGAAAATGGCGCTAGTATTGTTGTTCAGCCATCGTCGGATGGGACGTTTTGTTACACTTATCGCGTGACTGATGATTTTGGCTGTGAGTATTTTGAAGAAATTTGTGTTGAAGTATATCCTGAGATTCTGGTCAACGCACCAGACAATCTTTACACTTGCGAAACAGGAGCCACTAGTTATGCTTTTGATTTGCTTTCTAATGACGCTGTTATCTTAGCAGGAAATTCATCACCCGGAGATTATGTCATTACCTATTATGGGTCTCAAACTGATGCAGACAGTGAAACCAATGCTTTGGTGGGTGACCTTACTGCCTATATGGGTGTGGACGACGAGATCATTTATGTTCGAGTAGAATACCTTAACACAGACTGTTTTGAAACTTTTAGCTTCACACTAAACACCATTGCCCAGCCAGTTATTAACGCTGTTGATGATATCATTTTATGTGATGATCAAGGAAATGACGGTGTCGAATTGTTTAATTTGGACAGTCAAACAAGTGATATCTTGGATACTCAAGATCCTGCAGATTTTATTGTGACATATTATTTAAGTCAGGCCGATGCCGATGCTGCATCGGGTGAACTAACGAGTCCATATTCAAGTGGTAATGCCTCCATTTATGTAAGAATTGACGACGTTGGTGGCGCAGGCTGTTTCATAGTATCCTCTGCACCAGTTTTTGATTTAGTACTTCTGCCGGCAGATGATTCTAGTTTTACCTTAACTGCAGAATGTAATGGTGTCACTGCAGGAATTACAGGTGCATTAGGAGGGACTTTTTCATTCGCAACAGCCCCAACGGATGGCGCTGTAATTGATCCAAATACGGGCTTAGTTAGCAATGGGTCATACGCTACTACCTATGATGTCTCTTATACGACTATTGGTATATGTCCAACAACAACAACTCAAAGTATTACAACATTAGATGCTGATGATAGTTCATTCGTATTAACCCCAAATTGTAACGGTGCAACAGCTTCCATCACAGGTTTAGCAGGAGGGACATTTTCATTCGCTGTACAGCCAATTGATTCAGCAGTTTTGGATGCCGCTACAGGAGAAATTTCAAATGCCCCATACGGAGCAACTTACTCTGTGATGTATCTCAGTAATGGACCTTGTCCAACGATGACCACGGTTGATGTCACGGTATTTGATGAAGAGTTTGCGACATTCACCATGACTCCATCGTGTGATGGTGGAACTGCGACAATCACTGGTGATACAGGCGGTGTATTTACTTTTACTACTGCGCCGACCGATGGCGCTGTAATCGATGCAGTCACAGGAACGATTACCTTAGGATCATATAGTACAACCTATGATGTGACCTATACTACAGCTGGACCATGTCCAGTGAATACGACAGAGAGTGTTACAGTTTTGGATGAAGAGTTTTCTGATTTTACAATGACCCCGACATGCGATGGTGGTACAGCAACCATCACAGGAGATGCTGGTGGTGTATTTGCCTTTGTGACTGCTCCCACCGATGGTGCTGTGATTGACACCACAACAGGAGAAGTGACTGGAGGGGTTGGAGGCTCTACTTACCAAATATCCTACATAACCTCAGGGCCTTGTACAAGTGTAACTGAACAATCTTTAACGTCCATTTTAATTGACGATGCCAGTTTTACTATAACCCCAGGTTGTGACGGCGGTGTTCCTGTGATCTCTGGTCTTGCAGGAGGCGTATTCAGTTTTCTTGTTACGCCTACTGATGGCGCAATTATTGATCCAGTAACTGGAATTGTTTCTAATGCGCCCTTTGGAGCATCGTATACGATTCGGTATGATACTAATGGTCCATGTGTTAATTTTTCTGAAGTTACTTTTACGGTATATGAACAGCCTTTAATTTTCATGCCGGCACCCTTAGATGTGTGCGATGACAATGTTCCTGATTATATCACCGAGTTTGATTTGTCGGTAAAAAACAATGAGATTACAGGAGCAAATCCAGACTATTTAGTGACCTATCATTTTGATCAAGCGGATGCCGATGCAGGAGTCGGAGCACTTCCAAACCCTTATTTGGGTCAGAATGGACAAGTTGTTTTTGTCAGAGTGGTAGATGCTACCACAGGTTGTTATTCACTAACGACATTAGACTTGGTTGTTAACCAGGCTCCAGCGGCTTTTACTCCTACGTCATTAATATACTGTGATGCTGACAATGATGGTTTTGGCACATTCACTTTGAGTGATGCGACTGATCAGATCACCTCAGGTGACACGACATTGGTTGTCACCTACCATGAGACTTTGTCTAATGCGGAGAATTCGGCTAATGCATTGTTGAGTCCATATGATAATATTGTACAGGATTTACAGACGGTTTATGCTCGTGTTGAGAGTAGTTTGATCACCACTGGTTGTGCGACGATTGTCTCCTTTGATTTGATAGTTAACCCAACCCCCCAGTTAACGGATCCAACTCCACTGACTCAGTGCGACACCGACACTGATGGTTTTGAGCCATTTAATTTGAATGATAAGTCTACAGAGATTTTAAACGGCTTAGATCCTTTGCAGTATGTGCTCAGTTTTTATTTAACGCAGCTTGATGCAGATTCTGCTACCAATGCGATATCTGCACCGGGTTTTTTCACCAATACGATAGCTAACAATCAAACCATATGGGTCAGGGTAGAAGACACGAGTAATGGTTGCTACAAGCTTACCAGTTTAGAGCTTATTGTTTATGCGCTACCAGTATTGGTTCAGCCCGATCCTTTGGAGCTATGTGATGATGCTATTGCAGATGGTCTGACAGTGTTTGATTTGACTCAGAGTAACAATCAGATCACAGGGGGTAATGGTGCCTTAGAGGTGCTTTACTATGAGACCGAGTCAGATGCGATCTCAGGGACTAATGCTATAGATCCCGAGACGTCTTACACAAACACATCTATCTCAGGAGCAGCTGCTAATCCACAAACGGTCTTTGTTGGAGTTACTGATCCAGTAACGGGTTGTGTGAGTTACACGACCTTAACCCTTCGAGTGCTTCCTAACCCGACACCAGGTTTGACTCCAGAAGATATAGAGTTGTGTGATGAGAATAACCCTGGTGATGGTATTGAGGTATTTGATTTAACAGAGAATGAGATTTACATTCTCAATGGCGAGAGCGGTGTTGCGCTGACCTACTATGAGAGTGAGTTTGATGCTCAGGAGTCACAAAATGCGATAGTTGATCCAACGCAGTACAGCAATACGATTAGTCCACAGACGATTTATGTACGAGACACGAACATTGTTACAGGTTGTTATAGTATAGTAAGTTTTGATTTATTGGTTGATCCACTACCGGAATCGACCACGATTACCGACTATATTGTATGTGAATTGAACACGGATCAGTTGTATGGTTTTGATTTGATCAGTAAAGATGTAGAGATTCTTAATGGTCAAGACCCTTCAGTATTTACGGTGAGCTATTACGCCACTCAGGGGGATGCAGCTGCAGCCACGAACGCCTTGTTGAGTCCATATAACAACACGAGTAATCCACAGGCGATCTATGTGGTGATTACCAACACTCAGACGATGTGTACTGTAGGCGGTATGAGTTTTGCTATAGAGGTTCAGGAGAGCGCCCAAGCGAATCCAGATCTTCAGCCGCTCACTTATGTGATTTGCGATCAGACAGATGCCAATGATGGTTTTGCGGCTTTTGACTTAAGCACGATGAATGCCCAAGTGCTAGATGGTCAAAACACTGCGAACTATGTGGTGAGTTACTATGGAAGTCAGTCAGATGCCGATGCAGGGATCAATGCCTTAGACAACATTTATCAAAACATATCGAATCCCCAAACGATTTACGCGCGAGTAAGTAATGTGAGCACGACCACCTCGGTGTGTTATGCTACAGCGCCTTTAGAGTTGGAGGTTAATTTGTTGCCGATATTTGACTTGGAGGACAGTTATCTGCTTTGTGAGAACACTAATGGGACAGAAGTTGTGGGACCCCCGATGATGGACACAGGATTATCGTCGGCGGACTACAGTTTTGAGTGGCAATTTAACTCAGGGGTTATAGCTGGAGCTACTGCGAGCAGTTATACAGCCACCCAGGCAGGGACTTACAGTGTAACGGTAACCAATTTAACGACACTTTGTGATAACACAGTCCAGACTACGGTGATCAGCAGTGAGCCCCCGATATTGACAGCAGAAGTTACCAGTATGGTCTTTGCAGACAATGCCACGGTAGAGGCCACGGTGGTCGGTAATGGTAATTATGAATTGAGTATTGATAATGGTCCATGGACCACTGATACGATCTTCACAGGATTGAGTGATGGGATTCATCAGATCTGGGCGCGAGACATCACAGGCTGTGGTGAAGTGATGGTGGAGGTATTGGTGATAGGCTATCCGTTATTTTTCACGCCCAATGGCGATGGATATAATGACACATGGAATATTTTCAGCCTATCGGATCAGTTGGAGACAAAAATTTATATATTTGACAGATATGGTAAACTGCTCAAAGAGATCCGACCTCAGGGTCGCGGGTGGGATGGAACTTATAATGGTGCGTTGATGCCATCGAGTGATTACTGGTTTACGGTTCATTACCTGGATCTGAGCACCAATAAAATTAAACAACATAAAGCACACTTTACCTTGAAAAGATAAATAGATGAAGACTAAATTAATATTTTGTTTTGGACTGCTAATCTCGTTGGTTCTGAATCAGGCGCATGCGCAAGAAGGATTGCCTATTTATTCGGATTATTTGACGGACAATTATTATTTACTTTATCCATCAATGGCAGGGGTGGCTAATTGTAATAAAGTTAGAGTTACTGGTCGTCAACAATGGTTTGGGCAAGATGATGCGCCCCAATTACAGACCATTAGTTATAATGGCCGCATTGGAGATACGCCTTCAGCAATTGGAGCTATGGCTTATGCTGATAAAAATGGCTACCATTCTCAAACTGGCTCCTATTTGACTTATGCGCATCATATTATGTTTTCTAGAAATATGATCGATGCCAATATGCTGTCTTTCGGTTTAAGTGCAGGGATGATTCAATATAAACTCGATGAAACGAGTTTTCCTAGCGGAGATCCGCTTATTGGCGGTATCGAACAAAGTGCTACCGATTTGAATGTTGATGTGGGCTTTTCATATCATCTTTATGATTTTTATGCGCATGTAGCAGCAAAGAATGTTCTTAAAAATGATGGTGTAAATTTTAACGAACAAGGTTTAAGTTATAATAATCTTAGAACGTATCTGGCATCTGTAGGTTATGTTTTCGGATCGATCAATTCGGAATGGACTTATGAGCCATCTCTTTTGGTAGCGCGGCGTGATGCAACTAAAGAAACCTTTTTCGATGCCAATATGAAAGTATATCGTGAAATGGATTTTGGCGAAATTTGGGCAGGATTGTCATACCGCCGAAGTCTTGACGGTGCCCAATTCACTGATGGCTCTGGCGTGAGCAGTCAGAAGCTACAGTATTTAACACCTTTTGTTGGTGTTGAGTACAACAATATTGTCTTTGCCTATACTTATTCTTACCAATCCAATTCTGTTGTTTTTCAAAACGGTGGGTTTCATCAATTGACTTTAGGATTTAATTTTGGATGTCGCAAGGAAAAGTTTGAGTGTAATTGCCCGAGCATCAATTAGATATTTAACAATATCTCTATCTTCATTGTGTCTCCAACAAAATTTTGAATGGCCGTAGTATTGCTGTTTGTCAAAATTCTTGTATTTCCCTGAGATTGATTTGTGCTTCTCATTTTATAGTCATCTAAAATATAAGCGGTTCTATTCGCAATGGCGTCTCTAGCATCCCAAATTTCGATGTGATTGGGAAGGATCTTAGTCAAAACATCTTGAAGAAAATTATAGTGTGTGCATCCTAAAACTAAGGCTTCAATTTTTTTATCTAGCATTGGTTTTAATAATGTAGACAAAGCCAATGTCATTTCCGGGGTGTTGATTTTTCCATTTTCGATCATTTCTACCAAGCCACTTCCCACTTGTTCTACAATGGTTACTTTTGAATCATATTTGGAATGACGGTCTTGAAATAAATCGCTAGTCAGGGTTCCTTTTGTCGCTAATACGCCAATAGTCTTGGAGCGTATTGCTGCGGGTTTAATTGCCGGTTCAATACCCACAAAGGGAATTTCGAACAATTCACGTAACTCTCCTATAGCGTTTGTTGTTGCAGTATTGCATGCGACCACCACCATTTTACAACCTTGATCAATTAAAAATTGTGTGTTTTTGATACTCAATGCAATGATTCGATCTTTTGATTTTGTACCATAAGGTGCATTTTTGCTGTCTGCCACATAAATATAATTTTCATTGGGAAGAAGTTTAGCGATGGCTTTCCAAACGGACAAACCGCCTACGCCAGAATCAAAAATACCGATGGGTTGTTTTGTTTTCATAAAAAAGCCACCAAAATGGTGGCTTAAAGATATTGATAAAGATTTAAAGGGCTTAGAAGCCTAATTCTTTTTTAACATCAGCCATTAAATTTTTACCATCTGCCAGGATAACGCCTGAACCAGGAGTGGTATCTAGGACGTATGTATAACCTAAGGCTTTTGCAACTTTAACTACGGCATCTTTGGCTTTTTTCAAAATTGGTTCGAGCAATTCATTTTCTTTTTGAGCTATATCTTGTTGAGCTTGACCTTGAAATTGTCTAATGCTTTGTTCCATACCTTGAACTTCTTCGATACGTTTTCTGTTTTCGTCTTCGGTTTGTGAATCAGCCTCACTATCGTAAACTTTTACTTTATTTTGAAGTTCGCTTGCCATAGTCTGAATATCATTTTCATAGGACTTGGCCAATTTTTCAATTTCTGTTCTTGCACTTTGCATCTCAGGCATTGCTTCAATGAGCTCTTGTGTATTGATGTGAGCAATAGTACTTTGAGCAAATGACGTCACACTGCTTGCCATTGCCAATGCGATTAGTGATAAAATTAACTTATTCATTTTCATAATTGTAGTGTTTAAATTGTGTTAGTTGTCTTTCTTCTTTTTGTTTCGAGCTTCTTCTCTTGCTTTTTTATCGGCCTCACGTTTTTCCATTAGTTTGATTCTGCGTTCTTCGTAAGCTTTTTTTCGATCTTCACGCTGTTGTTCAATTTGTTTTCGCTTTTCTTCAGCAGCTTTGGTGCGCTCTGCGCGTGCTTCTTCAATAGCTTTTTTACGATCCTCTAAATCATTAGTTTTGGTTTCAGTAACTTCTCCAAATGAATCTAAATCTTCTGCTTCAACGACTTCTTCATTTTCTAATTCTTTTTTGTTTTTGCGATCCTCAACCTGTTTGCGTTCAGAAGTTCTAGTGATAGATCTTAGCACCACCTCACTTAAGTCGTATTGATCATTGGCATACAGCATAACTACATCTGCTGACTTATCAAAAACAAAATCATATTTTCGACTTGAAACGAGATCTTGCACAGCATTAAAAATTTGATCTTGAATAGGCTGCATGAGTTGCTGTTTTTGCATCAAATAATCACCTCTAGGGCCAAATCTTTTTTGTTGATAGTCGATCAATTCATTGCGATCGGCATCAATATCCGATTGTCGTTCTTCAATTAGACTCTGAGTAAGTAAAACTCGTTCATTGTTAAGGAGATCTTGACGGCTTTCTATAGCTGAAAGTCTTTGTTCTATTTCTGTGCGCCAATCTTGAACTTTAGAATCAAGTTGAGTCATGGCTTCTTGGTATTCTGGTACGTTTTCAAGAATATATTCCGTATCAATAAAACCAATTTTAGCGCCACGTTGGGCGTGAATTGTTGTTAAAAAAGTACAAAGAGTTAGAATGCAGAAAAAACCAATTGGTTTTCTGTAAAGTTTTGGGACCATATGACTTTTGTTTATTATCATCTTTCCAACGAAATTCTAGCTCATAGATTGTCTTAAAAAAAACAAATTTAAATAATATTATACTCAATCATGCATCGACTTGGGATATAACCTTTGAAAAAGTCGTGCCAAAAATTAAAATTGTTGTCCTATAATAAAATGCGTTTGCCAACCGCTTTTTATTGTTTCACCAGGTATTGGATCAAAACCATGACCAAAATCGATCCCTAAAAGGCCAAAAGCTGGCATAAACAGCCGCACACCAACACCAGCAGATCTTTGAATTTTAAATGGATTATAATCTCTAAAGTTATCTACAGATGATGCACCTTCGGTAAACAATAATCCGAATATTTTTGCCTGCTGACCAAGTGTAATTGGATAGCGAAGTTCAAGAGAAAATTTATTATAAATACTCCCGCCATCTTGTGATGATAATGATTGGTTTGGATACCCTCTCAGCTGAATCATTTCGCGACCGTCCATTGCAAAATTTCCTAAACCATCACCACCGACAAAAAATCTTTCAAAAGGAATGATTCCTCGTGCATTATTATAAGCACCTAAGTATCCTAATTCGAGGCTTGGTTTTAATACCAGTTTGTCAACAAGTAGGGTATACCAGTCAATTTTAAATTTGACTTTATAAAATTCTAGCCACTTAAAACGCTCTTGGTCAATTTCGGCAATACGAGTGGTTACCCCAGCATTTCCACTAGAGGTTTGCAATTGCTGTGTTAAGTCGTCCCGTTCAGCTCTCAAGTCCTCAAAATTTGTATCAGTGAACATAGAATAGGGTGGAGACAATTTTGCAGACAGCACAAAATTTGAACCTCCTGTTGGATAAATAGGGTCGGTATAAGTATTATTTCTACTAAGTGCTACGGTGTATGAAAAGTTGTTGGATGTTCCGTCTCCGAATGTAAATAATCCAGTATTATAGTTTTGTAAATCGTAGTGTTGATAACCAACTGAGTGTGATAGGGTGAAATAATCATCTGGAGCTTGAAGTCGCTTAGCTAAACCAAATGATATTCCAGTGATGTAAAACCTTCTGTCCTTATCAGCTGTTCGTGTATATGGATTAAACAAATATTGCTTCGTATGAGAAATTTGTGCAGAAAAATTAATTGGTTTTTTACCACCTAGCCAAGGCTCGGAAAACGAAAAGCTATAAGTTTCAAAAAATCGACTGGCTTGAAGTCTTAGTGCAAGGGTTTGACCATCTCCCATTGGTACAGGATTATAGGCCTTTTTATTAAAGATATCCTTAATGGCAAAATTACTAAATGAAAGTCCTAAGGTGCCAATAAATCCGCCGCCACCATAGCCCCCTTGAAGTTCAATTTGGCTAGATCCTGCTTTGACCACCTTATATTCCATGTCTAGGGTCCCCTCATTAGGATCAAGATTTTGAAAATCAGGTTCAATTTGTTGTGCATCAAAATAACCCAATTGCCCAAGTTCTCGCACTGTTCTTACAACATTAGCCTTGCTATACAATTGACCTGGGCGGGTTCGTAATTCTCGATAAATAACATGATCGTTCGTTACTTCGTTACCAACAACAGTCACCTTATTAAAATAGGCTGGTTTTTCTTCAATAATTCGAATCTCTAGATCGATCACATTGTTCTCCACACTGACTTCAACTGGGTTGATGGTTGAAAAGAGATAACCATTATTTTGGTAAAGATTTGTAAGGTCATCAGCGTCAGGCTTTGAGTTGTCACTGATTCGGCTCTCTAGTTCAACACCATTATACGTATCTCCTTCACGAATGCGCAAAACACGACCTAACTGCTCGTCCGTATAAACAGTATTGCCTAAAAATTCAATTTTCCCAAATTTATATTTTTCACCTTCTTCGATGTTTAAGGTGAGTTCTAATGACCCTTTGTCTGTAACCGTCAAATTGTTCGAAACGACTCGCGCGTCGCGATATCCTTTCTCTTTATAAAAGTCTATTAAGCTGTTTAGGTCTTCTTTAAAATCTTCTTCTATGTATTTTGAACGCTTAAGCATATTTCCAAACATTTGTTGTTTGGTGTTCTTCATCGCCTTGCGGAGTTTTTTGGATCCAAATTTATCCGCGCCATTTAAAACTATAGAAGAGACCTTAACTTTATTTTTAGGATCAATATCAATGAACAAATTGACGCGTCTTTTCTGAATCGAATCCACAACATCTTCGGTTCTTATCACCACAGAAGTATTGTAATATCCTTTTTCTTGATACTTGTTTATTAGGGCATTTTTGGTTGTTATAATAAGGTTTTCAGTAACTTTTATTCCAGGATCTAGCTTAAATTCTGTTTTTAAATCTTCACGTTTCCCTTTTCTAACTCCTGAAATTCGAACTTCATTTAATTCGGGCAAGTCCACTAATTCTATTTCTAAAAAAACAGAATCGTTTTTAATGGAATTAACAAAAACATCAATACTGCTAAAAAGGTTTGAGCTCCAAAGTTTTTTAATGCTGTTACTAATTTTTTCTCCGGGGACTTTGAGACGTTCACCTTTTCTTAAGCCTGAATAGGCAATGATGGTCTGAGGGCTAAATGAGGTATTTCCAGAAACAGAAACATCTCCTAAGATGTAAGTCTCGGTTGACTCATTACTGTCTTGTGCAAAAAGAACCTGGCTAAATGACAAAACGAAAACAACCAAAAGGTTTCGCAATGACAGGGTCAAAAGTTTATTACTCATAAATTTGTTCACTTGTTTTTCCAAAGCGTCGCTCCCTATTCTGGAAGTCTATAATTGCCTTGAACAATTCTTTCTTCGTAAAATCTGGCCACAAAACATCTGTAAAATAGAGTTCTGCATAAGCCAATTGCCATAACAAGAAGTTGCTTAATCTCTTTTCACCACCAGTGCGAATAAGCAAATCTACGTCTGGCAAATTTTGCGTGTAAAGATGCTTATTTATTGTCGATTCATCAATTTTTTCGACTGAAATTATGTTATTTTTAACTTTGACAGCAACTTCCCTCATGACTTGGGTCAGCTCTTCTTTACCGCCATAGTTCAATGCCAGTGTTACGGTAATGTTTTGATTCTTTTGGGTCAAATTTGTGACATTGTCTAGTGCAGCAAGGACATCGACAGGCAAATTCATTGAACTGCCGATATTTTTAATGCAAATTTTGTTTCTTTGAAGGTCTTCCAATTCATTTTCTAAAGAGCTGATTAACATGCTCATTAACATATCAACCTCTTGCTGTGGACGATTCCAGTTCTCTGTTGAAAAAGTGTAAAGTGTAAGATATGGTATACCGACTTCTAAACACCCCTTAACTATTTTTTTTACCGATTCAGCGCCACTTTCATGTCCAAAAACACGATGTTGCCCGCGTTGTTTGGCCCAACGGCCATTCCCATCCATAATGATAGCTAGGTGAGACGGCATTGCCTCTCTAGATTTTATAGTACCAAGAAGTTGATTAGTAGTCACAAAAACATGGTTTTCGACCAAATGTATAGGTCAGAGTTAATTGAGTAAAAGTGTACCAGTCGTTATTATTTAAGTTTCCAAAGCTGTAATCGTCGTGTAAAAGTTCACTGTCAGGCAAACTTCCGTCTATTTCGTCAGAAAAACTATATCGAACACCAATTTCTGCACCCAAAATAAATCTTTGGGTCAAGGTAGTTTTGAATCCAACAATTATTGGAATACCTACTGCCCAACTTTTCGTATCTTCTGGGGTAATTTGGCCATTATTAAAGTAAAAGTTACTGTGATAAAGAGCTACCAAACCAGTTGAAAGATATGGTGTTGATTGCCCAGGTCCGTTAAATGTATTAAAATCAAAAAAACTAAATTCCATCCCTCCAGATATCTCTAAGGTCTGTTTGGTAAACTGGTATCCGCGGGCTACACGCCGTGGATCTGACGAGTCACTGTCAATTCCCTCAAGTTTTGTCAATGTGATTGAACCTCTGTAAGCATGTCTTGGACTTCTGTTCCATTTGACTAATCCACTGATCGCAATGTTGTTTGGACTGATAAATGTAGTAGCTCCAACATCTCCTATAAAGTTGCTGCCGCCAATCGCTCCGCCAACTTCAAGGAGTTGAGAAACACTTGTTGACGGTGTAAGTGCAAACATTATAATCAGGAAAAGATATTTCATTAATTCAAAAAGGTTGTAAATATAAAAAAATTAAAAGGCTAGCGGATATAACAATTTAAACAGTTAATGATATCAGTTATTGTTTAAGTTTCTTTTATCCTCACCCCAAAGAAGTTTTTTTCGCAATGTTGGTAGGAATCCTTCATTATTGAGTTCAACCATTTTAATTGTTTGAGAAGACTTATTGATATTCAAAAATGTATCAGTACTCACACTAACAACTGTCGAATCCATTGAGACCAAAAATTGCTCAGTTCGGCTGGATACGCGAAGTGTGATTTCTATATGATCGGGTATGATTAAGGGTCGTGCGTTCAAATTATGAGGCGCAATTGGGGTAAGAACTAAATTGTTGCTCTGAGGCATCACAATAGGTCCTCCACAACTTAATGAATAACCTGTCGATCCAGTCGGTGTGGAAACAATAAGTCCATCAGCCCAATAGGAGGTTAAGTAATCTCCATCTAAAAACGTTTCGATCTTTACCATAGCGGTGGTGTCTTTTCGACTGACTGTAATTTCATTCAAGGCGATATCATTGGAATTGATACCTTTGATTGAATGATCTGTTTTGAGTTCGAGAACACAGCGTTCCGAAATAGAATATCGCTTTGCATACAAATCGTCAATGGCTTTATTGATTAATTTTTTTTGGATGGTGGCTAAAAAACCTAGCCGTCCCGTATTAATTCCAATTACAGGAATACTAAATCCACTTAAGTGTTTGATAGCTCTCAGCATAGTGCCATCGCCTCCAATAGTGATCAACAAATCAAAACGATCATCTAAACTTGTCCAAGTATCTGTAGTTTTTAAAAAAGCCAATGACTGATGTTGTTGAAGCAATTTGGCATAACGAGTTTCAATAAAAACTTCAGTGTCATAAATAGAAAGCCGCTCAAAAAGAGTTGTTATCACCGTGGTGTCATCTGTATTAAAGCTACTCCCAAATAACGCTATTCTCATTTTTAAATGTTTAAATAGCGGTCCAGATATGCCGCCCGATCTTTCAATTTATTTATATGATCATCCTCGTTGTGAACTGATTTCACCGCATAGTCGTATTGCCGAAGGCCTTGCAAAATAGCATTGAGTTCTTTGAGACTAATTTTCAAAACCAATTGAATGATACCAGATTCAAGTCGAGACATAAATAGTCCTAAAACTTCTCCGCCATTGCTCTCAATAATTTGTGTGAGCTCTGAAAAACTAAAATCGACATGCGCTTTTTCAATGACTAACAAATGCCCAGGTTCAGAAAAAAACGGGGTAGAACTAAATAAGCCAATAATATCATTTAGCTCATAGTAACCCAAATAGTCTTCATTGGCATTCAGGACAGGCAAGATATTGGATTTGTTTTTGGAAAAAGTTTCCAAAGCATCAAGCCACAGTGTTTGCTCTGAAACAAAAATTCGCTCTAAAGCATAAGAATAGTACGAGAGAGGCTTGTCAGCGTCAAAGCAAAGTGCGTCTGTTTCTGACAATAGCCCGATAAATTTTCCATTGTCAACGATAATGACATGAGAAACGGTCAATTGACTGAACAAAATTTGAGCCTCTTTTACCAACGATTGGATTGGCAGGGGCGAAATGTCAGTTAGAATGTAATTTTCCATATACATGGATGCAAATTACTGAAAATTGATATGCTGAGAGGGAAACTTCTTTGTAATTTTGTCTTCGATTTAGAATGATGACAAAGCTCAGTGTAAATATTAATAAAATAGCCACTTTGAGAAATGCTAGAGGTGGCAACGTACCCAACCTTCTGCAGTTTGCGATTGATTCGCAAAAGTTTGGTGCTCAAGGAATTACGGCTCACCCAAGACCTGACCAACGTCATATCCGCTACCAAGATGCGATTGATCTGAAATCTGTCGTTCATACCGAGTACAATATCGAAGGTAATCCTATGGATGAATTTGTCAGACTGGTAAACGACATTAAACCCACTCAGGTGACTTTGGTTCCAGACGCACCAGATGCGTTGACTTCAAATGCGGGCTGGGATACCATTAAGCACTGTGTTTTTCTCACCGAAATGGTTACTGAATTTAAGAGCAATGGTATACGAACCTCTATTTTTGTAGATCCAGTTGAATCACAAATTGAAGGTGCTAAGACCACAGGTGTTGATCGTATTGAATTGTATACCGAATCATTTGCACAGCAATTTCCTCATAGTCCAAAGACTGCTATTGCACCCTTTGTAGCTTGTGCAAAACTTGCCAATAACATTGGATTGGGGATTAATGCTGGACACGATTTATCTTTAAAGAATATTGCCTTTTTTAAATCTCAAATTCCAGGGCTGCTGGAAGTGTCAATAGGCCATGCCTTGATAGCTGAAAGCATTTATTCTGGCATTGAAAATGTGATTGCCTCTTATTTGGACAAACTTCGATAGATGGAATTACTTCATTCAAATGTTATTGGAGATTCAGGAATTCCATTTGTCATTCTTCATGGTTTTTTAGGAACTGGTGATAATTGGAAGACGCTCGGCAAACGATATTCGGCATTGGGTTATCAAGTACATAGCCTCGATCAGAGAAATCACGGCAAGAGTTTTCATAGTAATGATTTTAATTATCAAGTTCTTGCAGAAGATGTGGTGCATTATTGTAATCAATACAAACTCGAGCATATAGTACTTTTAGGACATTCGATGGGAGGGAAAGTTGCTATGCATATCGCAGCTTGTTATCCTAAACTGGTGGATAAATTAATCATTGCCGATATAGCACCACGTTTTTATCCGCTGCACCACCAAACGATTTTAGAAGGGTTATTAGCGATTGATTTTGAAGAGGTTAATACGCGTCAAATGGCTGAGGTTATTCTCGACAAATATGTTCAAGACATAGGAACAAGACAATTTTTGCTCAAGAATTTATATTGGCAAGCACCTTCAAAATTGGGATGGCGTATGAACCTTCATGTTCTCATTAATAATATTGATGAAATAGGAAAAGCTCTTCCGGAGATGTACAGTATAAATTGCCCAAGCTTATTTTTAAAAGGATCACGATCTGATTATATTAACCAAACCGATGAATTGATGATTATAAATCAGTTCCATCGTGCACAAATTCAGACAATTTCTAATGCAGGGCACTGGTTGCATGCCGAGAATCCAGAGGCCTTTTTTCAGGCAGTTGTGACTTTTTTAGGAAAATAGTAATAGCAAGCTTAGAATATTTGTGCCACCCCAAAATTCGCAGTACTTTTGCACCCTTATTCACAACAGCTGATTTATGCAGATTACAAAAGAACAAAAAGACGCCCTTAATGCCATTGTAACCATTAACATTGAAAAAGCCGATTATCACGAAAAGGTGGAGCGAGCATTAAGCGACTACCGCCGAAAGGCTAAAATAAAAGGGTTTAGGCCAGGGCATGTACCTATGGCATTTATCAGACAGCAATACCAGCAGTCTGTGTTGATGGACACAATCAACAAACTTCTGCAAGACAATTTAGGAAAATACATGACAGATCAAAAATTGGACGTGCTAGGGAATCCTTTGCCGCTTCCTCAAAACAATCTAGACTGGGAGCAGGACGATTTCTCTTTTAAATTTGAATTGGGATTAGCACCACAATTCGAGGTTAAATTAAATGCGAAAAAAGTAACTCAATATCAAATACTGGCGGACGATGTGGTCATTAATAGACAATTAGACTCTATTCAAAAACAATATGGCAAGCTTACCTCCACCGATAAAATTGAAAAAGAAACCGAAATAAGTGTTGATTTTACATCGGAAGATGAAACTAAAAAAGGCAGTAGTATCATTACTCTGGAACAAATAAAAGGCAAATCTAATCAGCTTCAATTTAAATCATCGAAAGTAGGCGATGTATTGACATTGAAAACCAAAGGTTTATTTGAAAATGATCAAGATCTTCGAACAGCTTTAGCAATAACATCAGAAGATTTTAATGGTTTGAACATTGAAATCACAGCAACCATTACAGCACTTCAAAATAGAGAAAAAGCTGAGATGAATCAAGAGTTGTTCGACAAACTTTTTGGCCCAGGAGTGATCTCGTCAGTCACTGAACTAAAAGATCGAATTAAAATTGATGCCGAAAAACAGTTTGCACAACAGTCTGATCAAAAATTATTGAACGATGTGATCGAATCATTAATCGATAATACCAAGTTCAAATTGCCAGCAGATTTTCTTAAACGTTGGATGCAGCAAAGTGGTGAAAAGCCACTCTCAGCAAAAGAAGCAACGGTTGAGTATGACAAATCCGAAAAGGGTATCCGGTATCAATTGATTGAAGGTAAGCTCATTGAGGATTACGGTCTTCAAGTTAAATTTGAGGAGATTCAGGCTTATGCTAAAGACCGAATCAAAATGCAAATGGCACAGTTTGGTCAAAACAATCCAACAGACAAAGAATTGAATGATATCGCTGCACGCGTATTAGGAAATAAAGATGAAGTGAAGCGCATTGCTGATGAAGTTTTGAGTCAAAAAATGTTGGAGCTCTTTAAAAAAGAGGCGAATTTGAAACTAAAGGCTTTGTCCTATGACAAATTCATTAAAGAAGTAAGCTAGAAATAGTCTTCAAAAAAATAGTATCTTTCTAATTAATTTCAAGCAACTATCTCATGAATTACGGAAATGAATTTAAAAAATTTGCCATCCAAGATCAGGGTGTGAGCAGCACATACTATGATAAAATCGTTAGTAGTATGTATCCTGTTGGTCTAACTCCAAATATCATTGAAGAACGTCAAATGAATATCGCTATTTTCGACGTCTTCTCTCGATTAATGATGGATAGGATCATTTTTTTGGGGACATCGATTAATGATCAAGTAGCGAATATCATTCAGGCACAGTTGTTGTTTCTCGAAAGTACAGATTCAGCGAAGGACATCCAAATTTATATCAATTCACCCGGAGGAGGTGTTTATGCTGGCTTGGGCATATATGATACTATGCAATTGATCAAACCAGATGTTGCAACCATATGCACTGGCATGGCAGCCTCTATGGGAGCTGTATTGTTGTGCGCTGGAGAGAAAGGAAAAAGAAGCGGACTCACCCATTCTAGAGTGATGATTCATCAACCTTTAGGAGGCGCACAAGGACAGGCTAGCGATATTGAAATCACAGCTCGAGAAATCATGACTTTAAAGGAAGAGCTTTATCAAATTATCAGCAAGCACTCAGGTCAAGAATATGACAAAGTATATGCTGATAGTGATAGAGATTATTGGATGAAATCTGATAAAGCTCTAGAATACGGTATGATTGATGAGATATTAAAAAGAGCCTAAAACGGCTCATTTATTATGGCAAAACAAGATTTAGAGTGTTCATTTTGCGGTCGTAAAAAGCCCGAAACCAACATCCTTATTGCGGGATTGGACGCACACATTTGCGACCGCTGTATTCAGCAGGCTAACGGCATTGTTATTGAGGAAGCCGGTAGTGCTAGTGAAAAGGCATTATCAAATGACCTCACGCTGCTCAAGCCAAATGAGATTAAAGAATTTTTAGATACCTATATCATTGGGCAAGATCGTGCTAAACGCATCATGGCTGTAGCGGTATATAACCATTATAAGCGTTTACTCCAGCCAGCAAGCGATGAGGATATAGAAATTCAAAAGAGTAATATTATAATCGTTGGGCAAACAGGAACAGGAAAAACACTTCTAGCCAAAACCATTGCTCGAATGTTAAATGTACCCTTAGCCATTGTTGATGCAACAGTATTAACTGAAGCTGGGTATGTTGGTGAAGATGTTGAGAGTATTTTATCCCGTTTACTTCAAGTGGCTGATTATGATGTTAGTCGCGCGGAAAGGGGCATTGTTTTTATCGATGAAATTGACAAAATTGCGCGCAAAAGTGACAACCCATCAATCACAAGAGACGTTTCGGGCGAAGGTGTTCAACAAGCATTACTTAAACTACTAGAAGGTACCACAGTTAATGTTCCGCCAAAAGGAGGTCGCAAACACCCCGATCAAAAATTTATTGAGGTCAATACAGAGAATATTTTATTTATGGCTGGTGGCGCATTTGATGGTATCGAACGTGCCATTTCTAAGCGTTTAAATATGAATGCCATTGGGTATAAAGCAATTCAAGAATTTGATGAAATTGATGCTGGAAATATGCTGCAATATATCACGGCAAAGGATTTAAAAGATTTTGGACTTATCCCTGAAATCATTGGTCGTCTTCCCGTACTTACCTACATGAATCCTTTAGATGCAATGACATTGAGGTCTATTTTAACAGACCCTAAGAATGCCTTGGTGAAACAGTATCAGAAATTGTTTGAAATGGATGGTATTGCCCTTACTTTTACAGATGGCGCCTTAGATTTGATGGTTGAAAAAGCAATAGATTATAAGCTTGGTGCCAGAGGACTGCGGTCACTTTGTGAAGAAGTTCTAACGGATGCGATGTTCGATTTACCGAGCAGCGAAGAAAAAAAATTAAACGTAACTAAGAGTTATGTCGACGCTAAGTTGTCCAAGTCAAAATTGAATAAACTGAAAGCAGTTTCCTAAGTCATTGCTTTCAGCTCCTCCAAAAAGTCCCTAGTATTTGACAAGCGGGGGACTTTGTGCTGACCGCCTAATTTATTTTTTGATTTGAGCCATTCTTGAAATAATCCCATTCTCCCCAGATGAACAATTGGAGGGTTTAATGTCATATTATTTTGACGTTTAGCTTCATAGTCAGAATTCACTGATTTCAAACCTTCGTCAAAAAGTTGAGTAAAATGATTCATGTTACTCGGAGGTGTTTTGAATTCGATGATCCACTCATGAGCCCCTTTTTCTTTGCCTTCCATGAAAATTGGTGCAGCAGTATAATCAACCAATTCTGCTCCTGTTTTTTTACAAGCTATTTTTATGGCGTCATCAGCATTTTCGATAATCAGCTCTTCGCCAAAGGCGTTAATATGATGTTTTGTTCTTCCTGTGATTCGAATTCTATATGGCGAAACTGATGTAAATCTGACAGTGTCTCCAATTAAATAACGCCATAATCCAGAATTCGTAGAAATTACTAAGGCATAATTTTGGTTCAATTCAACCTCATGCAACGGAATGGTCTTCTGGTGTCTCGTGCCAAAAACTTCCATGGAAATAAATTCATAAAATATACCATAATGGAGCATTAACAACAAGTCGTTGGAATTGTTTTGATCTTGAATTGCGAAAAAACCTTCCGAGGCATTATATATTTCATAGTATTTAAAATCTGCTTTAGGCAACAATTTTTGATATTGTGCTTTGTAGGGTTGAAAACTCACGCCACCGTGGAAATACACTTCCAAATTGGGCCAAATATCATGCAAATGGTTAGCGCCAGTGGTTTGCATCACATGATTCAATAAAACAAGCATCCACGAAGGCACTCCAGCCAAGCTCGTAACGTTGTCGTTTAGTGTTTCATCAACAATAGCTTGAAGCTTGATATTCCAGTCGCTCATAAGCGACACCCTTGAGCTCGGGGTGCTCTTAAACTCTGCCCAAATGGGCAAGTTATCAATAAGAATAGCAGAGAGGTCTCCAAAGACGGTTCCATTTTCTTTATAAAGCTCCTTACTCCCACCAAGTCTCAAACTTTGCCCATCGAATAATTTAGACTCAGGATTGTTATTCAAATACAGGGCTACTAAATCTTTACTCGCAGCATAATGACAATCGTCGAGAGCGTCTTGACTCACTGGGATGAATTTACTTTTAGCGTTGGTTGTACCACTAGATTTTGCAAACCACTTTATCGGATTGGGCCAAAAAACGTTAATCTCTCCAGTTCGCGACCGCTCAATCATTGACGCATAATCTTCGTAAGTTGAAATAGGTACTTGTTCAGCATATTGATGATAAGTCTGAATGTCTTTAAATCCACAAAATTTTCCATATTCGGTGTCCTTGGCTTTTTGGATCATTCCCATGAGAAGGTCGTTTTGGACTTCATGGGGATATTTTAAAAATTGCTCGATTTGTTGTATTCTCATTTTAAATACCCACGAGGCTATGGAATTGACAAATGGAATGGACATATTTTGATATATTTACTTCCGACGAATTTAACAAAAAAATCTGGGTATGTTTGAAGGTGTTCTAGTTAAAATGATTACCGAAATAGGTTCTCCCGTTCAGTATTATTTAAATTTTAAATCAGATGTGATTCACATGAATCAATTGATTGGTAAAAACCTCTTTTTAGAAAAGATTGGGAGCCAATGTCTTAATTGCGGTAGTGATCTTCCCATTTTCAGACAAGGTTTTTGTAAAAAGTGTTTTTTTGATATTCCTTCTGCTGGTGATTGGATCATGAAACCCGAACTCAGTAAGGCTCATCTTGATATTGAGGACCGTGACTTGGATTATGAAAAAAAGATACAATTACAGCCTCATATTGTGTATTTAGCAGTTTCGAGCGGACTTAAGGTTGGCGTAACCCGTGCTAGTCAAGTGCCAACACGATGGATAGATCAAGGCGCACATAGTGCTATTCCTATTGTTGAAACCCCTAACAGATACCTCGCTGGCATTACCGAAGTCGCTTTAAAAAATCATTACAGCGACAAAACAAACTGGCGTTTAATGCTTCAAAATAGCGGACTCGAAATTGATCTTAAGGCTGAAAAAAACCGATGTTTGGAGTGGATTCCAACAGAGGTAAAACCTTATATCTTGCATCATGAGACTGCACCAACAGTCATTGATTTTCCTGTTTTGAATTATCCAGATAAAGTGTCCAGCCTGAATTTAGAAAAAACGCTATCCTATACTGGCATTTTGACTGGAATTAAAGGACAGTATTTGATTTTTGAAGATCAAACAGTATTTAACGTTCGAAGCAATGAAGGGCAGGTCATTCGGTTAGAAGTTAAATAAAAGAATATTTCAAAAAAACTATTGTGAATACACGGATTGTGTTGGTTTTTTATTTAGTTTTGATCTGAAATAAACCCAAATTAATGACCTATGAAAATTACCTACACCCTCATTGCCATGTTTTCATGTGCGATGATTCATGCTCAAGTTGAGTACTACGAAAATCTACCCGAAAATCCTGAAGATGGCTCTTGTTTTGTAAAATGTATTGTCCCAGATGAATATACTGAAAAAACAGAAGTTGTTGAAACCCGCCCAAGCTATAAAACGCTAAGAGTTGTCCCAGCTGTATATAAAACAGAGGCTACTGACGTAGTTATCCGTCCAGCGTCAAAACGATTTATTTATGAGCCAGCTGTTTACAAAACGATTATGGATACCGTCTGGATGGTCGAATCATATAACAAAATTACAGTGATCCCAGCTGCTTTTGATACTGATTTTATTTCGGTTGAAGTGTTGCCAAAATCTGGTTCATGGGTGGCTGGTGAAGATGATCCAAATTGTCCGTCTATCAATCCAGCAGACTGTCGTATTTTCCATTATAAAGAGACCGCTGCAGTAATAAGAAAAGTGCCGATCGAAAAATTGATTAAACCTTCAAGTACTGAATCGAAAAAAATTAAAGGAAATTATAAACTCATTCCAAAGGAAGTTGAAGTAACACCCGCGCGTACAAGAGAAGAAATCATCCCTGAAAAAACCCGTCAAATGACTCGTAGAATATTGGTGAGCGACGAAAAAGTAGAGGAGGTTATCGTTCCTGCAGAAACAGTTACAGTAACTAAAAAGATTTTGGTTACCAAAGGAGGCATGTCGGCTTGGAGAAAAGTACCTTGTACCATCCCAGATCAAGTTGGCATAGTTCCTATTCACTATGATTTGAACAGTGCGGCCCTAACAGCCAAATCCAGACGTTTGATTGATGAGTATATTTTATCCATCTTGAACAATAACTCTGCAGCTATTGTCGAAATAGGATCTCATACAGATTCTCAAGGTAGTGCTGCTTTCAACCAAGAACTTTCTGAAAGGCGAGCCAGAGGTGTTGTTGAATACCTCATTAGTAAAGGAATTGATGCGAAGCGTCTTATCGCTGTTGGTTATGGAGAAACCCAATTACTTAACGATTGCGATGACTCAAGTAATTGTCCAGACAGTAAACATGCCGAAAATAGAAGAACAGAGTTTAAGGTTTATTAATGAACCAATATTTAGTTCGAATTTTATTAAAACGAACCTCAGCAATGAGGTTCGTTTATTTTTATGGTTTGAACAAATCGATATCATCTCCTATTTTGAGCTTGAAACGACGTCTGAATAAATAGACAAATAGGTATAAAAAAGGTGTGTCTATTAATGCTACCAGCATTTTAAAAACGACCCCAGAGACCAATAATCCATAAAACAAGTTCCATGACAATACACCAAAAGAGCATAAAAGGATCAGTACAGCAGAGGTGTCCACGATTTGTGACAAAAAGGTCGAAAAATTATTACGCAACCATAAATGTTTGCCATTGGTCAGTCGTTTCCAAAAATGGTAAATCCTAATATCAAATAACTGAGCCAATAGGTATGCCATCATTGATGCTAACACTGCAATTGGCGATAATGAAAATACTGAGCTAAAAGTTTTACCATCAACAGGCGAGCTTTGTAAAGCTGGAGCTGCATCAGCAATGAGGATAATTCCCATGGCAAAAAAAGAGGCAAATATACCTGTGACAACTACTTTGTTGGCGTTTTTCTGTCCATAGATTTCTGAAATTAAATCTGTAATCAAAAAAGTGATGGGATAAGGAAGAATACCCACCGAAAGTTCGAACAGAGGTATCCCAAAAGGTTTGATATCGAGCGGATACCAGTAAAAAAATTTCTGAAAAATAAGATTAGACACCACTAGTGACGTAATAAACAAAGCCGCCAATAGAAGATAAATGTGATGCGCCAACTGCTGTTCTTTTTGTTTCATTTAAAAGATGTTTGAGCGGGGCTTTACAAACGTACAAAAATGTGCATCCACATCACATCCCATATCGCGAATATCGTTTTCTTTTTGTTATTTTGGCTGTCGTGAAAAACACCAAAACATATTATATCGCACTAGGCAGTAATTTGGGAGACCGTTATGTTAACCTTCAACAAGCGGTGGACTATTGTTTTTCGAACTTGGGGTCGATTGATAAACTATCTCGAATTTATGAATGCGAAGCTAAAGGATTTGAGGGACCTGCTTTTTACAACGCATGTATTTCATTAAGGTCAAAATTTTCGCCAAAAGAGGTTATGACTAAATTGTTGTTGTTTGAACAAAAATTGGGTCGTGAAAGACATTTTGAAGGCTATAAATCTCGTACCATTGATTTGGACATTATCTTAAGTGATGAGGACATCATTGAAAGTGATGATCTTCAAGTGCCACATTCTAAGATGCACTTAAGAGATTTTGTGCTACAACCTTTAGCAGACATAGCGCCTGATTTAAACCATCCCACTTTAAAGGTTCCGATCACAGAATTATTGTCAACTGTTACTAATGGCAGCGGGCTAGACTTGGTGTCATTATGGCTTAAAAATCCAGCTGCTCAATATGCCATGCCTGATGGGCAATTTCTAGCTATTGAAGGAAATATTGGCGCTGGTAAAACAAGTTTGGCCAATCTTATTTCGGATGAGTTTAATGCCCATTTGGTTTTGGAAAGGTTTTCCGAGAACCCATTTTTACCCAAATTTTATAAGAATCCTAAACGTTACGCTTTTTCGCTGGAAATGTCGTTTTTGGCAGAACGTTATCATCAAATTAATGAAGATCTGTCCCAGCTTGATTTGTTTTCCCGCTTTGTGGTTAGTGACTATTTTATTTTTAAATCGCTTATCTTTTCCAAAGTAACCTTGTCTGAAGATGAATTTGCCTTATACCGCAAGTTGTTCGACATTCTTAATAAAGATACACCCAAGCCAGATATGTATGTCTATTTGCATCAGAGTATTGATCGACTCAAAGAAAATATTGACAAACGAGGTCGAGACTACGAAAGCTCTATTGAGGTTGATTATCTGAAGCGTATCAATGATAGCTATTTAGAATACTTGCGAACGCAACAAAACTTTCCTGTAAAGATTATTGATTTGTCCAGCGTTGATTTTGTTGAAAACCGTCATGATTACATAAAAATCCTCAAAGAAATTAGCACTGTTTAAGCCTTTAATTTGTTGAATAAATCCCAGACAACAATACCAACACTAACGGCGATATTTAGAGAATGCTTAGTCCCAAATTGTGGTATTTCCAAAACATCATCGCAATGGTCAATAACCGATTGAGACACGCCTTTCACTTCGTTGCCAAAAACCACAGCATAGGTTGTTTTCGGTTTTGGTTCAAAATCATTTAGCCATCTGGCTCCTTCAGCCTGTTCTATGCCTACAATTTTAACCCCTTCTTCCTTAAGTTGTTTTACTAAGGTCAAAGCGTCGGAATGGTATTCCCATGCAACCGTTTCTGTGCTACCCAATGCAGTTTTTTGGATGTCGCGATGCGGAGGTTGGGCAGTGATACCGCAGAGGAAAATCTTATTAATAAGAAACGCATCTGAAGTTCGAAAAACACTTCCAATATTATTCAGACTTCTGACGTCATCCAGGATAATTAGTAGCCTGCTTTTTTCTGCTTTTTTATAGGCTTCTGGCTCTAAGCGGTCTAACTCGTGATTAGCTGTTTTTCTCATGTTAAGATTTCCTTTGGCGTTCGCAACAGATAAAAATCAAAATATCGTTACTTTTACCGTCATTGGTTTTACAAAATTAGTCTTTTAAAACCAATAGAATTTTTCATCATATTATGTCGAAAGAAACACCTTTAATGAAACAATACAATGCGATCAAGGCCAAACACCCTGATGCTTTATTGCTGTTTCGTGTGGGAGATTTTTACGAAACTTTTGGTGCTGACGCAATTAGGGCTGCTCAAATTTTAGATATTGTATTGACCAAACGGGGTGCTGGTAGTGCCTCTGAAACTGAATTGGCGGGTTTTCCGCATCATTCGTTAAATACGTATTTGCCGAAGTTGGTTAGAGCAGGATTGAGAGTTGCCATTTGCGATCAATTGGAAGATCCTAAGCAAACCAAAACGATTGTCAAGCGCGGTGTTACTGAATTGGTAACACCTGGAGTAGCACTCAACGATGAGGTATTACAGTCCAAATCAAACAATTTTTTGGCTGCAGTTTACCACATCAAAGATGATTTTGGCGTGGCCTTTTTGGATGTGTCAACTGGGGAATTTTTGGTGTCCGAAGGCTCTAAATCCTATATTGACAAACTGCTACAGAATTTTTCACCGTCTGAGACTCTGCTGTCTAAGCCACAACGAACAAACTTCAAAACACTTTTTGGAAATCAGTTTAACACCTTTAACCTTGAAGATTGGGTTTTTCAGTCGGATTATGCCGACGAAAAGTTGAACGAACATTTTGAAACCAAATCACTTAAAGGATTTGGTGTGGAAGATTTGAAGATGGGTAAGCGCACTGCTGCTGCTATTTTACACTATTTATCTGAAACACAGCACCATCAGTTGAAACATATCACCCGATTGAATCGCATTCAGAATGACGAATATGTCTGGATGGATCGCTTCACGATTCGCAATCTCGAATTATACAGCTCGCCGCATGCTCAAGCCACAAGCTTGTTGCAAGTCATAGATCAAACGGTATCACCAATGGGCGCTCGCTTGCTCAAAAGATGGCTGGCCTTGCCACTCAAAAACGGTAAGACGATCAATAAACGTCATGATGCTGTTGACTTTTTTATATCTCATAATGACACCCGATATAAGGTAAAATCGTTTATCAGTAAGGTAGGCGATTTGGAACGTCTCATTTCAAAAGTGGCAACTGGAAAAATCAATCCAAGGGAACTGGTGCACTTAAAAAACGCTTTAATGGTCATAGAACCTTTAAAGGCTTCATTGAGTCAGGCGGTGAATACATCTATCTCAGATTTGGCTAAGCAGTTGGATCCTTGTTTAGAACTAATTGATAAGATCAAACAAACCCTTAATGAAGAAGCCCCAGTCAATATTGCCAAAGGTGGCGCTGTGGCCTCAGATGCTTCGGCTGAGCTCAAAGAACTTCGGGGATTAGCAACCGATGGCAAGGACTATTTAGATGCCATGTTGGCCCGTGAATCGGAACGTACTAATATCCCGTCGCTTAAAATTGCGTCGAACAATGTGTTTGGCTATTATATCGAAGTCCGAAATGTGCATAAAGATAAAGTGCCTGAAGATTGGATACGTAAACAGACCTTAGTCAATGCCGAGCGTTACATCACTGAGGAGCTTAAAACCTATGAGGCGAAAATTTTATCCGCTGAAGACCGAATTGCTCAGCTCGAAATGGAGTTATTTACCGCTTTGGTGCAATGGGCTATTCCGTTCATTCCGATGGTTCAAAAAACATCTCAAGCGGTGGCACAAATAGACGTTTTGCATGGATTTGCTGTATTGGCGCTATCAAATCATTATTGCAGACCGCAAATCAATACTGGTCGAATTCTTTCCATTAAAAAAGGACGACATCCAGTCATTGAAAAACAGCTTCCAGTCGGAGAAGCCTATGTTCCTAACGATGTGTTTCTCGATCCGGACACCCAACAGTTTGTCATGATTACGGGTCCAAATATGTCTGGAAAATCGGCTATTTTAAGACAAACAGCTCTGATTGTTCTCTTAGCGCAAATGGGTTGTTTTGTGCCAGCGGAGGGTGCAGAAATTGGCTTGGTTGATAAAATTTTTACCCGTGTTGGGGCCAGCGATAATATTTCTATGGGCGAGTCAACCTTTATGGTGGAGATGAATGAAACGTCGGCAATCTTAAACAATATCACCGAAAATAGTTTGGTATTGCTTGACGAAATCGGGCGAGGTACCAGCACTTATGATGGTATTTCAATTGCTTGGGCGATCAGCGTGTATTTACACCAACACTCGGCTCGACCGAAAACACTTTTTGCAACTCATTACCATGAGTTGAATGAGATGTCTGAAAGCTATGAGCGCATCAAAAATTACAATGTCTCTTTTAAAGAAATGGACGATAAGGTTCTTTTCTTGCGTAAATTGGTGGCTGGAGGAAGTTCACATAGTTTTGGTATTCATGTGGCTAAAATGGCAGGTATGCCAAAACAGGTGCTTCTGGAGGCAGAGAATATGCTCCAGCGATTGGAGAAAAACCGAGGATCAAAGTCTTCTACAAAAGGGACGAATGACGATGATATGCAACTGAGTTTTTTCAATCTTGATGATCCACTATTAGAGGATATTAGAGATCAAATTATGGCTTTAGATATTGATACTTTAACGCCTGTTGAAGCGTTAATGCAGCTCAACGAGATCAAGCGATTGCTTAAAAATAAAAAGTGAAGTAATTTTTGAGTTGAAGCATTGCTTAGAAATAAGAGATTTTCTTACATTTGCATCCCTAACGCGAAAGTAGCTCAGGGGTAGAGCATCACCTTGCCAAGGTGGAGGTCGCGGGTTCAAATCCCGTCTTTCGCTCAAATTGCTCGAGTGGTGGAA
>Ga0206131_10001538_pt1 | contig 29624 bp, 25 predicted proteins | sample Helgoland_Spring_FD_148636 | JGI IMG/M metagenome (GOLD analysis project Ga0206131, IMG submission 148636) | Pelagic subsurface seawater microbial communities from Kabeltonne, Helgoland, North Sea - Helgoland_Spring_Bloom_20160517_1 | ecosystem: Environmental > Aquatic > Marine > Epipelagic ...
GTTAAATGAGATTAAATTCTACAATAGATATGATTTAAGTCTAGAAACAACTTTACAAAATAATTCAGTCGTATTTACTGAAAGGAGTTCTAATTTGGTAGATAATCAATTGTATGTAACCTCTACCGGATCTACTATAATTGCAACCGATGAGATATATACTAATGTTGACCCTCTACTTGGTAATTTCTTTGCCGATGGAACAGGAGTTCTTGGAAAAAAGAAGTTTACATCAAGTACTTTCTCTTCTGAAGGATCTTATGCTGATATTGCTTTTTCTCTTGCTGGAGCTATCAGAAATAATAGTGAATTTGATGCATATAATATTGGAGATGATGTTTATGTTAAGAGCAAGGTTAACGGATATAATCTTAGAAACGCTGTACTTTTAGTAGGAGTATTAAACCAGGTTCAATTTATTCAGTCTAATAATATAGACCAGAATAATATCCTAAATCTAAGTGATGATATTCTTACACTGTTTAATTCATACTATTTAACTGGAGGTAATTCAGGTGGAAAATCAGTATATGTTACTTTTGAAACTGCGGATGTAATAAATGTCGGTGATTATTTGCCTACCAAATATCTAAATGAATTCAACCAGATATTGCATATTGGAGAGGACACGGTTAGAAGAAATGGTGAATATAAGAAGTTAGTGCTGAAGTCTAAAAATGAGCTAAAGAGTAAAGACTATGAAATCTATTCAAAAAATAGAATTACATTAGGCCTATTTTCAGCATATGATATTTATGACATGGATTTTGATTTTTATGATGATTCTAATTCAAAATTAAAAGAGCTTAATCTTGAGACTAGTGATAATATGGGATACGTTCCATATAACTATGCAATAGATCATCCTCCAACTGGAGCTGTAACGCTAAGTCCTGATTTAGTTATAGGTCCTGATTTTAAAGAATCTCCTCTTGATTATTTTGCTAATCTACTTCCTCTCTTACAGGATGAAGTACCTGGTGAATTTCAAAAAGAGATAATTTCTACTGAATACGACAGACTAAAAGAAAATTACACAAAAGAATATTCAACCTATTCTAGAATTGTTCCCTTCATTAATAAGTGGGTTCTAAAAGACAGTATGACAGTTAGAGAAGAGCCATACCACCTTAATACTAACGAGGCGTTTGGTAGAACTAATTTTTCACCAGATGTTACAGTAGAAGGAAGAGTTCAAGATTCATTTACACATGAATGGTTCTATATTGATAAGTGGCCATCGTATTTTACACCAAACGCAATAGATTCTCAAGAATTGTCAAGCTATAGAGACGATTTTAATGAAGGCTTTAGTTACATTAACTTTGTTAAAGACTTTGAAGTTACAAGATCTTTATTTACGTCTACTCAATATGACTACTTTGAAAGATTTATGGTTACTGAAGGAACTGAGACTAATGTTGAGATCAATGATAATGGAGAAATATTAGGATCTTCGATCTGGTCTAAAACTAATTTGCAGAAAAAATACACTATAATAAGTGGAGGTTCTGAAATTGACTTTGGATCTACCGTGTTTAAAGGTTTAAAATATGCATTCAAAAAGAGAAAAGACGATGAATCTATAGTTGCTTCTGAATTTGTTAAAAACACTGAATTTAACGGTTATAGATTCTCAGTACTTGCTAAAGCAAACACGGGTGCAGAGAGTAATACTGTGAAATACGAATTTATTAAGAATGATAAATTTAAGTTTATTGTTTTATTTATTGAAATTAGCATCGACGATTCATATGTTGAATTTATCAATAGAAAATATCTATATGAATTATCAAATAAGATTATATCTAGCCCTGTCAGTGGATTTGAATCGTACGTATATGCTGATGTTAGAATAGATGGTGCAATTGACTTAACTGGAGTTAAATTTAATTTGGATGGACCATATATTGCAAGAGGAATCGAAAATTCTAACGGTACACTTCCTCTATTTACTCAACAAATTAGCCCAGGGGTAAGCGAATCTTATGGAAGTATTAAAATAGACTATGGTCAGTCTAGTTACACTCCAAATGGTGAGGATATATTTATTAATGTTGTAAAGACTATTTCAAACGAATCTATTCAATTGGAAGGTGCTCCTTATTATATTGATTCAAATTCTTCATTAAAAGTTACTCTTAATGCTGCGGCAATTCCATTGGCGATTCAACGAAGTGCAACATACACTTACATTGGAGGCGGTGCTAATTTATATGACAATCTGTTTACTCAATTGTCAGCTAACTATTTTTATGATTTATTGAAAAATGATCCTAATCAAGTTAAATATACTACTATAGATGTTAGTGGAACCGAACTTTCAAATAGATACTCAATCGATATGGAAGATGGTAAAGAGATTATTAAACTTTCAAACCTAGTTTCTGTACCAGATACAGATACGCCGAAGGCATTTAAGTTAAGTAAGAAGACAATTGGTTACAACATTGAAGAATCTAGTACATATTACCCGTTCTTAATTAGACACAACGGTAATTACACAGTAGACCTAACTCCAATTGTTACCTTTACTGATGTTTATGGATTTAATAAAGTGCTTCGAGATCAAAGAGAGTTTGAAATAGCACAGAGAGTTCTAAAAGAACCGTACTATAAATTAAGTCTATCTTCCGGATATGAAGTTAAAAAATCACTTGCCTATTATAAAAGGTTTAATCGACTTGGTGTTGCATTTAACGTCGGGTTTATTAGTGATGGAGGAAAACATGACGCTGATTGGGGAATAATTAAGAACCATTTTTATCATAAGACTAACGAGGTAAACACCTTAGGTGTAACTAAACTCTCAGAGAGTAGTGAGTACCTTCCGCAGTACCCTTTAATAAATGAAATTGCAATCGACCGAAGAGACATTAATGTATTTAGGTCTTCTTGGGAGGATGATTATTATTACAGATCTGTAGCGGGAGGAGGAATAGAATCAGTTCCAGGTACTATTTCTACGATCGAAGAGAAATCATATGTTGGTTCTTCGGCAATTAAGACAAAAGATTCATATTCCGTCTATCAATTTGAATCTTCAAGAGTAGAGACAGAGTCCGAGTTGGATGAAATACTTAGAAACTCTAATAACTTGACGAATGTTGTCTTTTTTGAAGATGATTCTAATATATTTGCGGATTTCTATATGGACGGTCTAATTGCCAAGATTATTGGAGAAGACGGACTAGCATCAACTATTGAAAAATTTGTGGACCCTGCAAAATCAGCGGGAGACAAAGAAACTGTAAGCGATGATGTTATACTGTATGCATTAAATAATATGGTTCCTATCTATGGAATTGATAGTATTGAAATATATTCTCGTAGATTTAAAGGAGAAGCTTCTGAAATTATATCTACCTCAGCAATTGATTTGCTTAATAATGGTGGTTATAAAGAAGATGGTGGATTTACATATAGATTGCATGGTAAAAAGTCACTTAATTTTAGACTAATATATAATAAACAGTTAGGATATTCTTATAGTATAAGAGCCCTAATAAAAATACAATCATAAAATGTCGATTAATATACAGGAAATACTCTATCCAAATGACAGCGACTCTGTAAAATGGGGAAAGGTTAATTATAACTTTGACCAGATATTAGCGTCTGGAGGAAAAGAAGGTCCAAAGGGAGAGAGAGGTGCGTCTGGTTTAACAGGTGCAGTAGGTCTTAAAGGTGAAAAAGGAGACGAAGGTGCCCCTGGATCTAAAGGAGAAACTGGAACCTCAACTAACTTTTGGGATCAATTCCAAACAACGCTACAAGGCGCAGACGCTTGGATATTAAAGCCAAAGAACGAAGTCGTAGGAGGTAATAATAGATCGGAGCAAACTGCAATTATAATTGGAGACTCTTCATATAACTTTGGATCAGCAGATGGTGTTTTAGACTCACCTGCACAGCTAACAGTATTTACTGATAGTGCTTTTTCATATGCACAAAAATGGGGACCTTCTACTGGAAATGACTTTTTAACTATTAGAGGAGAGGTAAATGGATTTGATACAACTCGTACAGATTGGAAAATTCAACCTGAAGGGATGTCAACAAACTCTAGTATTATTCTAAGTTCAGAGAATGTTGAGTTAACTGGAGGTAGCATATTATTTAGTGGTACAGATACCTTTATTGGAGGCGGTGGAGAAACTAGTGTTACAAATGATGGAGTTGACATAGTATCTGGATATTTAAAAGTAGGAGGAGTCAGTACATTTTCTGATACTGTTTCTGTTAATTCTACTAAATTTTTAAAGATTCCCGTAGGAACAACAGTTCAAAGAGCAAGTACAGCATTTACATCATCTAATGGGATGATTAGATATAATAGTACAACTGATAAATTTGAAGGTTATGTAGATGGTGGTTGGAGAGATTTTCAAAGACTTTCAGACTCCACTAGATTTACACACGTTTCAGTAGAAAGTGACAATAGATATGCTCTAAGTGAAGATAGTAAAATTAATTTAGTAGCCGGTCAAAATAAAATGGTCAGTGTTTCAAGTACTGAAGTAAAGATTAAAGATACTACAGGCACGGATATAATTAAGACAAGCAATACTGCTATTGACGTGTACCAAGATGTTAGAGTAGACAGCGGACACGATATTTATATTCTTGGGAATGATGAAGGGATAATTTATCCAGCAGGAGGTTTAAAAAGTTCTGGAACTCCTACCTTTGGAACTGCATTATTTTCATCTCCTAGTTATAATAGTGCTGAATCACTTAGAAACTTAAATGACTATTTTTATCAAGCGTCATACTTTCCAGAGTCAATCAATCAATCTGGTGGTAATTGGAATGAAGGTACTTATTTTATTGGATTATACGGTACAAATGGCATATACTGGCAGCCGCCATCTGCCACGGTGAATCAGACCTCAACGACTTATTACCAAAAATCTACTGAATCGAAAGTAACTTGGACTAAAATAGGAAACCAAGTAATGGTTAATGGCCATTATAAAATGGGTGGTTGGTCGAGTACCGACTGGAGAAGAGATACTATTGCTGGCTACGATAGTGTTCTTTTAGGGCTTGGAGAAATTACTGGAACAACGGGAACTAAATCGCAATTTCCATTTATAAATCAGACAGGCCAACCTATACTTGTAAATGTAAAAATATACGGAGTTAATTACGATGACACTACTGATAACAGATACCTATCTAACTGTTTTGGTTTGATTAAACCTAATGAAAGATACATAAAGCTATTCTACACTACCGATGCGAACGGTACTCATAATAGTTATATCGAGGCGGTTAAAGGCGTATATCTTAAGAGAATTAGCGCTACTTTCGATGACACTGTAATCTTATTTAACTTTACAATGCCGACAATAGTTAACACTGGTAGAACCAGTTATTCAACCGGAGGCGGAGGAGCTCAAAATGGAAACAATCAATTTCAAGGAGCTTAAGTATGATTACTCTATTAAAAATATTAGACTTTGTTAAGTCAATTGATAAGAAAACGCTGGCGTTTATCGGTGGTGCAATCCTTATGTTATTTATGCTGAAGCAGTGCAATACTATCTCGAACCTAAAGAGTGATCTTAAGATTCAAGAAGAGCTGACCGAAATCAACTTTAATAATTATTTAGCATCCCATGATTCTGTTAAATATTTTGAAAACGAAATAGGAGATAAGGTAGCTCAAATTTCTAGCTTTCAATTTGAAGTATCTCAACTAGAGAGGACTAATATTGAAATAGAAAATAAATACATCAAGGCTCTAAATCTAAATAAGGACCTAGCTGGTGTTAATTCACTTCTTTCTGCCGACATTAGAATAAAGGACAGTTTACTTGCGATGTCAACCTTAACTGAAATAGATTCAGTTTCAAGCATGGTTAATTTTAATAAGGAGGATGACTTTGGATCTGGAAATACTAGAATTGTTAATGGGAATTTAATAATTAGATACGACTCTTCTGGTAGTTTTACAACCAGTCCTGTTAATTTGTCAATTGCTCAAACTCTATCATTAAGTGCGGCCGTTGAAGAATTAGAAGGAAGAGAAACTCTAAAAATTACAAGTTCCTATCCTGGGTTAACAATTACTGGGATCGAGAACATAAGTTTAATAGACCAAAGATTGAACGATAAAAACAAGATAAATAATAAGGCTGGATTTAGTATTGGTATGGGAATTGGATATGGTATTAATTACAATACGTCAAATTCTTCAATAACGCTTGGACCATCAATAAACGTTGGTCTATATTGGTCCCCTAAATGGTTAAGATTTTAATATGGCACAATCATCAACATACTTCAGAATCGACGAAGACGTACTTTTAGAGTTCATCTATCACGATCAATCGAACCCAACTCTATATGATATTGAGGTCGATGATAATGGTAGTGAAATAAAGGTGCTTGACACCCTAGACGGTGATGCCCTCTCGAAAAGACATTTAATACATGAGCTTGGAGGTGATGTTGTTAATTTTGATGTCACTCAAAGCTTTGGATATTTAGCAATTGAAAATTTTGCGGCGAGAAAACTATTGCTGCAGGTCGGCAAGACATATAAATTCAACTTAGGGGATGGGACTGGAAATTATGTTCCGACCGCAGCTAACTTTAAAATTGGAGGAGCTCTTGGAATTTCAAGTTATTCAGTAGTGAATGGTGAAACTATTTTAACATATACACCAACTGAATTAGGATCAGTACAATATTACTATGATGACACTAGCTTTCTATTAAAAGGAGGAACTATTAATGTTGCTGAAAAGGCAAACCCTCTATTCTCTACCCCAGACGAAGATACTGGAAACGATATTAATCAATTAAGAGGAAGGTTCCATGCGGTTAAAGTTCCTGGGGAGGTAACAAAATGGGCTCTTCTAGGATATGATTCTACTGGAGCATATGAAACATTTAATTATATTAATAATAACCCTGATTGGATAGGAGGTAATGAAACTGACCTAAATAATTCACAATCAGATGCTTTTGATGCAATTAACTTTATTAGATATGATAAAGTAAGACTTCATTTTAGAAGTGGTTATAGTTTTGCAAGTAGAGGATATGAAGGATTCTTATTTCAAGTATTAGCCGATAGGATTGGAGGAGTACAAAATAATCTAACTCAACTTGTCTATTTGAATCAAAGTAACTATGAGATTTCAAATCCAAAGCCCTTTGTTTTAGGAGAGACCTTATTTGCAAAGTTTATTGAGATAAAGATACCGACGGTTCTTGCTAATCAAAACCCAGAATTTAATGACTTCTTTTATGGAGATGGAACGATAGGATCTTCAAATCTTGATCCAACTTCAAACTACGGAATTAAATTCAGTCTAATTGATAGAATTACAACCGAATCAGGATATGACTATATTCATTTAGGAGAGGAGAATGCATTCACAGTTTCAAGAGAGGATGAATTTCAAGATTTTACAGCGGTTGTTGAAGACGCTGAAGATGGAGACTATTTTAAAATATATGGAGAGAGGGACGGAAGTGCAAGCGCATTTGAGGCATACATATTAAACAGGATTAACACAAGTTCTGATGATATTATAGTCCTATATGAGGTCGAATTATATGAACAGATTGGATTAAGTCAAGTTAAAACATTTGACACTACATTCACGCAAGTAGAGGATTTTGACACTCCTATTCTATTCAGACCTGTAATTCAAAACTCAAACGTCGCAGTTAACTTCTCGATCGACGTTACAATGAGAATTTACAATGAGACCAATAACACTCAAATTGTAAAGAGAGCAAGTTTAACAGTAAACACTCCAGCTAAGTATGGAAAAATACTAGGAAGCATAAATATATCCGGTAAAAATTCAATAACTGAAGTATTTAACACTCTGCCTAATCTTTCTCAAAATAGAAGTATTAGAGAGGCAATCGCAGCAACAATACCAAGGACTACTAAAAAGATAAAAACATTTATTGAGAGGTACAACATTGTTACTTCTGTAAATGCAGTTGATTTTAATGCAAGTCAAACTGCTACATCAAGTTCAACTGCAGCACTTGGTTCAGTAAATCCTTCCACAGCTAATACAAATGCTTCGGTAACTGATACTGGTAATAATCCATATGTTAGCTCTTCTGACCTTTCAATTGAAGTCTATCCAATGACTACTTATTATAAGTTTAAAGTAGCAAAACAAGTTGGAAATGATTATGAATCTCTAGATTTAAGCTCAGTTGAAAATATGACCTTAAACTTTATTGATGGAAAAGTAAGAAAGAGATTTAATCACATTCCTAATAAAGACATAGATATGTCGTCAGGTGAAATATTATTTAGGGTAGATGCAAGTCACCTATCTGAGATAAGAACTATGAAAAATAGATCTTTTTATATAGGTCTTGATAACGGTAGTGACGAGACTGTAGTAACTAAAGGAAAATTCACAGTTGAGTAATGATATTAAATAGTAGAAATAATACATACGATTTTAGGTTTCCAAGAAAGTTTATTCCAGAAGAGGTTGCCCAAAAATACAAGAAGTATCTTGAAAAGATTCCAGGAAACCTTCTTGCGGAGCCGGTAGACTTTATAAATTATTCAATTCAAGGGTTAAATATACCTGGAATGAGCTTTGATCCTGTAACTCAACAAGATAATGATGGTACTATAAGATACCATAGAGGAGCAATACCAATACAAAACACAGTAGAGAGGCAGTTTACAGTGACGATGCAATTACTTGATGGTTTTATAAACTATTGGATAATGCAGGACACTCTTTTATATTATTATGCCAGATCTACTAAACCAGCGTTTACTCAGGATTTAACAATGAGAGTCTTAGATTCAGAAGGAGCAAGCGTTGCCTACTTTAAGTTTGAGAATCCAATTATGAACTCAATCAATGAACTGAATTTGAATATGAGTGATAACATAGCAGACTTTAGCACTTTCGAGGTAACCTTCTTTTATAATAAGATAAATATAGAACTAGAAATACAATAACAACAATGAGCAATACTATAAAAACATTTAACGAGTATCTAATCGAGCAAAAGGTAACTGATGCTGATCTTAAGATCCTAACAGAGGGACTCCAGCAAGAGTGGACCGATGAACTAGAAGAAAAGGTAGATGCCGCTCTTGATCAATTTATACTAGAATACGCTGACGATCGAGGTGAGATTGATATTGATAAGTTTAATACTGAACTAACCAATGAGGGCATTTTAGGATCTATTTTCGGTGGTTTAGCTGGATTTGCTCTTGGTAAAACAGTTGGTAAAACGATTGCAAAAGTACTTGGTATAGACAAAGGAGTTCTATACGACTTATTAACATCAAGACTTGTAGGTGCCGCTTTGGGTGCATCGCTTGGTAAATAACATATCTATGAATTATTTAGCAGTAGACTTTTCCCTGAATTCTCCAGGTATTTGCATCTACAACGATAAAAGTAAGAGGTATCATTTTATATCATATATGAAGCCTGGTACTGGAACAAAGAAAGAGCAACAGCTCCAAGAGGAGATGACTCTTTTAAAGGACGTAACCTTAATTAGTCAGCCAGATTTTAAGAAGGAAGAGTCAGAATATTCTAGCGTAGAGCTAGCTAAGATCAAGAGATACGATCGAATGGCTGACGATATTATTAACCTTGTCCTTCAAGAATCTTTCCGAGATGACTCTTTTATTATTTCATTTGAAGGGACAAGTTATGGGTCTAAGATGGGAACTAATAATGTTATTGATATGGCTGCCGGTGCCGCTGTACTTAAGCTTAAACTCTTGAAAACCCTGCAGCCTGAGAACTTGATGACTGTCGCTCCAACCTCTATTAAGAAATTTGCAGGTAAAGGTAACATGAATAAAGGTCAGCTCTTTGAGGCATTCTTGAATAATGTTAATGGGGATAAAAATCTTGAGAAGAGCCCGCTCTACCAATGGATCCTAACCCAAGACTTTGGGAAGAAGATTCCGAAACCCTTAGACGACCTTGTAGATGCTTACTTTTTAGCAGCAATGACCTCAACCCCTGTAAGCTGACCTTATCTCTCCTTCAAAACCTGAAGATTATATGCAACTGCATCCTGTTTGTTTCAAAAAAAACAAAAAAATAATCTAGAAAGGCTTGAAACTTACCTAAAATAGGATATATAATACATGATGATGGATAAAGATTTAATCGTCGAATCATCACATCCAAAGAAAAGTATTCTCGGTGAGAATAACGTTAGCCGCGTAGGCATATTAGAGATGTGATCGATCATTTAATCTTGAAACATTATTATTTAACGGTATATAAGTATCACTTAACAAAAATTTAAAAGTAAATTAAAGTATTATGGCAGATTTTGACATTTTCAATTTGGGCGTAGAAGACGTAGAGACGCATCAGCCCGCATCAACAACCACCAGTGAGGTTTACAAACCAACCGCTGACGATGGTAAAGACGGAACCTATAAAGCACTTATTCGCTTTGTTCCTAACCCAGAGAATCCTCGTAATTCTCTTGTTCAGAAATACGTTCATTGGTTAACAGATTCCAATGGCGATTCTAAATTGGTAGATTCACCATCTTCAATCGGTGAAAAATGCCCTATTGCAGACGTATTTTGGAAGCTTCGCAACTCTGATTCAGCAGTTGACCGCAAGTCTTCAGAAAAACTAAAAAGACGTCAACAATATTATTCTCTAATCAAGATTATTAAAGATCCTCAAAATCCAGATTTCGAAGGTAAATATATGATTTACAAATTTGGCTACAAGATCAAAGAAAAGATTGATGCAGAATTAAAACCAGACTTTGGCGAACCAACTCAAGTATTTGACCTATTTGAAGGTAAAAACTTTGAATTGATTATTACTCGTCAAGGAGATTACAACAACTATGACAAATCTAAATTCTCAGCTTCTAGGTCAGCTATTGCAATTGATGGAGAACCAGTAGAAAGAACTAAAGAATCAATGTCTCAAATTAAAGAAGAGTTAGATAGCGCTCCTTCTCTATCAGGTTATGAATATAGAGCATGGGACGGAGAAACTAGAGATTTCGTAAATAGCGTACTTAAGATGTATTTGAATCCTGGAGATGCAATCTCTGAGATTTCAACATCAGCCGCCCCAAAGAAATCAGCTCCAAAGAAAGAGGCTCCAAAGAAAGAAAAAGTTGCTGAACCAGCAGGCTCTAATGAGTCAAGTTCAGCCGCTGAAGTTTCAAGTGATGATGATTTAGACTCTTTCTTGGATGACCTCGACATCTAAAATAGAGCTTAATGAAGAGCTTAGACTAAAAATAATGAAAGCGCTGAAAGACGTAGTTCTAACGGCGCATTCAAATTCCAATAAGCAAATGATAAAGGACATGCCGGGACGATTAAGTCTCGCATGTCCTTATTGTGGTGACTCCTACAATGATGATACTAAGAAGCGAGGAAACATGTACTGGGACACTCTTCAATATCATTGTTATAATTGTGGAATACACACTGACATTAAAGGTATTCTTAAGGACCATGAGGTAAGACTGCCAAGCTCTGAGGATTCATTTACTATCATTGACTATATCAAACACAATCGGTCAGTAACAACACAGGCAGACACCTTAACACACTCAGTATTTAAAAGTGTAAATGATTTAGCAATAACAATTGAAGACTTTAAAAAAGGATTTGGAGCAAGAGAAATAGAACCTGGTGACTGGATCTGGCTCTATCTTAAAAAGAGACTACTTCATAAAAAGAGTGAAGAATTCTTATTTAGTGCAAGAGATAATAGGCTTTGGATTCTTAACTTTACCGGAGATGGTAAAATTATGTCTGCACAAAGCAGAAGAATGAAAGGTAAGGGTCAAAGATACTTAACGTATGATTTACCTAAACTATATGAAGAACTTGGAAAAGAGTTAGAAATTAGTAAAGAAGATCTGGAAAAGATCACTAAACTGTCTACTCTATTTGGAATTATGCAGGTAAACTTTCAGCGTCCAGTTACGATGTTTGAGGGTCCTATCGATGCGAAGTTTATGATTAATAGTATAGCGCTTGCGACTGCTGGAAGAAACACTGAAGAATTTGATCAGATGGCAACCGTAAGATATATGTTTGATAATGATGAAACCGGGAAAAAGAAAATGATTGAGAAGCTAAAGAAGGGTCGCCCTGTATTTATGTGGTCTAAATTTTTAAAAGAAAATAAACTAGATACATATGATATAAAAGACCTAAATGACTTGGTTATCAAATGTTTTGAATTAAAGAATCCAGCAATTAAAAAACTGGACCAATATTTTACAGCAAGTCAATTAGATCTATGGTACGTATAGAAGAAATTACAGAAATGGTAGACAAGGATCTAGATGATTTTTATGAAGATCGAGACCGGTTTAAAGGAATGAAAGTCCTTCTTGACTTTAATTCAGCCGAATACGATCATAGTGCTCCAAATATTGAGATTGAGAGACCTAAGTTTAAAAAGAAACTAAAGGCTTCGAAATTTGTGAGAGGTAACAACAAGAACAGAGGATTGTTTTAAAAAAGAACTTAAATGTCGAAAGAAAAGATTTTAGCGCTAGATAAAAAACTAAGCGATCAACGCAGTGAATGGACCCTAAAAATTCAAGATCACGCAAAATCACTAAGATACATAAATGGTATTGAAGATACTATCGCAATGGTGTTATCAGATCGTCAGAGAATGATTGATCAGATAGCCTATATTAATACAAAGATAAAAGATCAAAAACGCAAGGTTGCAGAAAGATATCGTGAAAAATATCTTGAGTACTACAATTTTGATTATAAATTAGGAGAGCGGCAAAAAGAAATATTTATCAATGCTGATTTGTCAGATGATAATTCAATCCTTTCCCACCTTGAAAATCAATTAGACTTTTTCAGGGAATCGGTAAAAACCCTAGATAACATGGGATTTGCCATCCGAAATAGGTTAGCATTAAAAGACCTATAGGAAAATAAAAAGACTGCGCCATGAATGGAGCTCAGTTTAACAGAAAATAAACAATTGCTTAGAATAGATGATGCAACAGCATTAGAACTAGAGCAGTTGAATATTTCATTGACGAAAAGAATTGATTCGTGGAGGTTTAATCCACTCGTCAAAAAGGGTGTATGGGACGGCTACATCTCATATGTAAAGGACGATCGCTGGATTCCTGCAGGTCTTTGGAAAGAAGTCGTTGACATTTGTAAAGAGTATAGATTTGAATTAAAAGTAAATGGAATCTCTCAAATGTTTGATAAGGACATCACTCCTGAGTCATTTGAAAAGTGGGCTCTTGATTTCTTTAAAGATTCAGAAATAACACCACGAGATTATCAAATTGACGCAGCTTTTAACATTTTAAAGTTTAAAAAATGTCTTTCAGAATTAGCAACATCTGCAGGTAAGACACTAATATCCTTTCTTACCGTAGCATATATATTAGAAAAGCAGAAGGCTGAGAAGATACTATTTATAGTGCCTAATGTTTCACTAGTAATTCAGGCAAGTGAAGATTTTGCCGACTACAACTATCGAAATCAAGTAAACATTAAAATACAACAAATCTATAGCGGTCAAAAGATTAGAGCTGGAAGAAATGTAGTGATTGGAACCTATCAATCTCTAATTAAAAAGAAAGAGGACTACTTTGATCAATTTGATGCCGTTATTATTGATGAGACACATAAGGCAAAATCTCAATCAATTAAAACTATCCTATCGAAATGTAAAAATGCCAACTATCGATATGGTCTTTCAGGTACGATTCCAAAACCAGGAACTCTTGATAGACTAACCTTAATGTCCTACACAGGTCCTCTAATTACCGAAGTAAGTGCAAACTTTCTTCAAAATGAGGGACACATTGCAAAGTGTAAAGTAAAGGTAATTGAAATGGACTATGCAACACAAAGCGCTAAGGATGCATTCAAAGAAATGGCATTTAATAAATATGAAAGTAAAGACGTATTTAAGTTCGAGCAAAATTATGTCATCAACTCGGAAGGCAGGCTCAACTTTATTTGTAACATTATTTCCAGAGTACGAGGCAATTCCCTTGTACTTTTCCATCGTATTGAACATGGGCAAAGGGTATATGAAAAGCTTCGACAAGAAAGCGACAAGACAGTATATTATGTTGACGGCGGAACAGACAAGGACGTTAGGGAGGAATATAAAAAGAAAATGGAAGCCGGAGAAGAGATTGTTATTGTCGCATCATATGGTACCTTCTCGACCGGTATCTCGATTAAGAAGATTCACAACATCTTCTTTACGGAATCGTTTAAATCAGAAGTAATTATTAGACAATCAATTGGTCGTGGACTAAGACAACATGCATCAAAAGACAGAGTTACAATCATAGATTTCGTCGATGATATAAGCTCTCCGGATTGGGATAATTACCTAATACGGCATGCTAAAGCAAGACAGGCTATCTATAAAGAACAGAAATTCGAATACGACATTAAAAAGGTCAAGTTTGATGGAGATATATAAAAAAGATAAAATAATCAAAAAATAAAATAATACATAATGGCTGGATTACATTCATTTGAAGAATTTACTAAATTAAAGGCTGAGTCTTTAGCCGCTGAAGAAGCAGCAAAAAGCGCAAGCGCTAGAGAAAAGACAGCAGCGAGCTTTAAAGAACTATTGGCAGAGTATGGCGTAACAAGTCTTTCTGAATTAGACGAAGAACAAAGCACTGAATTCTTTACTAAACTAAAAGGTTCTAAAATAAACGAATCGACTACAATAATCGAAGAGGGCACTAGAGGTCAATTCGGTAAAATCGATAAGAATGGAAATATTACTTCGGTATATACGCACTATGATTCATACCCAGAAAACATGCTACCTTTAATTAAGAAGGCATATAAAGGTGGTAAAAATGTAGATGCTGTTATTAAAGGTGGTGATAATTCAGGTTTAGAATCATCAGTTAATAAAATTAACTTCTATGGCGATGGTGCAACTCCAATGAAAGGATCCATCACAAATATATCCAAATATTTAAAAACAGCAGCCGATGAAGGTGGTGCAGAATTTGTATATTTATGGGATGAAGGTAATAAAAAATGGTTAATGGCAGACATTTACGGTAATGGATTTGATGTAGAAGAACCAGCATTTGAATCGTTTTTAATTAATGAAAACTACGAGGTTATCTATAGTGATGGCATAAGTGCAATGAAAAAGTTTAGAAGCGAAGGACAGGCTCTTGACTTCATGAAGCAAACCATTGCTTCTAACAAGAAATTAAGAGACATCGCAGTTTACAAACCAGGCATGTATTCAACAACTCAAACTGAATTAGTTGTAGCTTTCTGGGGAAATGGTTCATATCTAGATAATGTTTCTAAAAGAGATCCTAAACTAGCTGCTAAGAAATTAGATGAATCATTAGTTACTGAAGCATCCGGTAATTTTCCAATTCAAGAGAGAAGAGTTGCTAAAAAAGTAGTAACACAATACAATCATATATTCGGTAAAAAATACACCTCACTTGTAGATGGTGGTAAAACACAATTAGGAGCAATTAAGGTTATTTTTCAAGCGGCAATGGAAGACGCTAACTTTAGTAGAGAGGGAAATGAAATCATGAAAAATATCAAAGGAGCGCTGCAAAATATAGTAGTTCCAGTTAGTGGACTTGGTAATATTGAAGCAAAGGTTTCAGCAAGAAGAATTCAAGATGCTCTATATGATGAAGCTAGTAGAATTTCAAATGCGGCAGAATGGGGAGGTCTTGGAATCGTTGAAGGAACTGCACTCTATCTAGAATCAATTGGAAATGAGGCAATGGGTGCTCAACTAGTAACTGCATTCCACGCTCAATTCGAAAGCAGAGAAGTTATGGAGGCTAGAATACTTGAAGGTAATGAGTTCGGCGCAGCCAGAGCAAAAGCAATTGCCGATGGTAAAGATGAGTTTGAAGTTGATGGAGAAACTTATAAAGTCACTAAGGTTGACAAGGAAGACAAAGAAAATGCAGAAGAATTTGCTGGAGAATCAGCAGTTACTGAAGCTAAATTCGTAAAAGATTTTAACAGAGATGTTTTAAAGGCGAAAACAAAAGAAGAAGTTTTAGAGCTTTATCCAAACGCTCAATTCTTTATCGGTAAATCAGATCATTTCTTTGGAGAACTAGACGGTAACTTATTCTTTAAAGCATACTATACTAAAGCACAAAAAGAATTTGAAATCAAATCAGTTTATTCTGAAAAAGGAAGCAACTATGTTCATTTATACAATGAATCTGTAGTTACTGAAGCAGACGAACCAAAATGTTCTAATAAAAAAGGACACTTATATAAACAAGTTGATAAAGACGGAACTGTAGAATGCGTGCACTGTGGTCTAAGAAATTCATTAAGTGAATCAGTAATTACTGAAGCTGAAATTAAATCTGACGATGAATTTAAAGAATATGCATTTACAGTTTTAAAGAAAGCTTTCGGAGAAGACTTTGACGAAGCAAAGGCACAAGAAGTGGTCGATGGTATTTTATCAAAAGCAGACGGCGATTATGGAACTGCAGTTGGAATACTAACGAGTTCACTAGGATAAAAATCTTAAAGATGAAAAAACTATTTACATACGAACAATTTTTAACAGAAAGAGAGGTCAGGAATACTGACCTTGAATCTGTTTTTGAGGGAGGAGCATACGGTCACTTAACTCATCCATTTGAAGACCTAGGTCTTACAATGAGAGATGTAAAAGATATGATAGACTCTACGGTTGAAGGTGCCTTTGGTCCTGAAAACTTTGTTCAAGAGAAAACAGATGGCCAACAACTTTCAATTTCATGGAAAGATGGCAAACTAATAGCAGCTAGAAACAAGAGCCACTTAAAGAATGCCGGAGCAGAAGCAATGTCAGCACAAGATCTTGCTCTTAAGTTTAAAGACAGAGGAGACATTGAAATAGCATACAATGCTGCAATGAGAGACCTACAGTCTTCAATTGGATCGCTTTCACCAGCTCAACTTGAAAAGATGTTTGCAAATGGTAAGAAATTTGCAAGTATCGAGATCATGACGCCAGTTACACAGAATACTGTTCCATATGGTCAAGATCTAATAGTATTTCATGGTATTGTAGAATATGATGAAAATGGAAATAGTATTGACGAAGACAAACAAGCGGGTAGAGATCTTGCCAAGATGATTGCAGACGCAAATGCAGCATCACAAGAGATGTTTTATGTTCGTGGACCTCAAGAAATACCTATTAAACCATTTAAGAACACAAAGGCAAGAGCTCAATATTATAATAAGAAACTAAGCGAAGTCATGAAAGATGCTGGAATCAACCTAGATTCAACAGTACAGGACTTTGTACTTGGCAGAGCAAAGAACATTGTTAAGGGACTAGACGTAGATATTCCAGAGGGTTCAATTGAAGGAATTGCAATGAGACTTGGAGACATTAATAAATCATATAGCATTGCCAATATGAAAAAGGACATGGGTCCTGAATTAACGAAGGAATACAGTGATTTTGAGAAGAAAAACTCAAAGATGATTAAAAAGCAAATTTACGCTCCTCTAGAGAATTTATTTCTTGAAGTTGGAACTGAGATGATGATGCACATGGAAGCATTTCTTTCTGCGAACCCAACTGCTGCTGGAGAACATATGCGCAAAGAAATTGAGGACACTATTAATAAAATTAGAAAGAACGGAGACGCTACTGATGTTGAAAAACTAGAACATGAACTAAGTAGAGTTGCTGCTGTCGGTGGATTAGATAATATAGTTCCAACTGAGGGAATTACTTTTGTTTATAAAGGTAAAGTATACAAGTACACTGGAATCTTTGCACCAATTCATCAAATTAGAAGTATCTTAGCCTATAAAAAATAAAACCAGTAATGAAACACGTAAAACTTTTTGAACAATTTATTAACGAGGCAGACATAACTCAACCAATTGAAGGTACTGAAGTTGTTGTAATGCCTGGTAGATTTCAGCCGTTTCACAATGGTCATATTGCCGCACTTAAAAACGCTGCTAAAATGTTTGGTAAACCAGTAGTTGCAATGCAAATTGTTTCAAAGAAGGATGAGTCTCCATTTCCAGAGAATTTATTACTTCAAATTGGACAAGAAGTTGCAAAGAATGAGACTGAAATTGCGGACTTCTTTATTTACCCAAATAGTTACGGTAGAACAGTCATTCCATGGTTTGTTAGATTCTTAAGAGAACAAGGATATGAAACAGTTGGCGTAGGAGCTGGAAGTGATAGAATTAAAGCATACACTCCGCAAATCAAGTATATTACAAGCGAAAAGACAGATACTGTTGTTCATCCAGATTTTAAATTAGAGATGGTAGATGCTAGAGCAGAAGGTGGTCCAAGTGGAACAAAAACTAGAGAGGCTCTTGCAAATGATGATAGAGAAGCATTCGAAAAGATGGTGCCGAAATATCTTTATAAATACTATGATAAATTAAGAAAGCATATATAATGAAGTACGTAAAATTATATGAAGATTTTATCGCTGAAGAAGAATTCTTCAAGGGCGGTGTTGCAAATGGAATGACACCTGAAGATCTTGCTAAAACGCATAAAGTTTCAGTCGATGTTATTAAAGCAGCTCTAGAAAAGGGTGTTAATGTTGAAGTAGAACATACTAACGACAAGGCAAAGGCATATGAAATAGCAAAGGATCATATTTTCGAGGATCCTAAATACTATGATAAACTTGCTAAGATTGAAGAGTTTGTAAATGAGAGCAGGATGCCAGAAAAATTCATTGGTAATGATGAGATAGTATATCTCAAGACCAAAGAGGACTCTAGAGGTGCCCACTACAATCTTTATTATAAAGGACATAATATTGAAACAGGAGGTGTACGATTCGGTAATGAAAAAGAATTAAAGTCTTTTGCTAATGATTATATTCTATCTAATCAATGGTATAACAAATTAAGGTATGCGGACCCAAAACCGCTTCCAGAATCTTTTATAAGTGAGAGTGGTAATGCAATTGCGCAATCAAGACCGTTTGAGCAGCATGAGGTTGCTAAGACCCTAGAATGGATCGAGAAGAACGTTTTTCCTCACATTGGAATAGATGGACTTGGAGCAGACGCTGCAGTTATTGGAAGCGCTGGTAAAAAGAATCCAGGAGAAACAAGTGGAGATATTGATATTGCTGTTTCAGCAGATAAGATCGCAGGACACTTAGACACTTCACTGGCTAAAGTTCTTTTCGAAATGAATGATTTATTGAAGTCAAAAGGAATGGACACCTCGATGGCTGTGGGATTCCAACAGGTATCAATCGCAGCTCCTATTGAAGGTAATCCAAAAAATGGAGTTGGACAGGTAGACTTAATGTTATCGAGAGATATTAATTGGAGCACATTTATGTACCATTCTCCGGATTTTACAAAGGACGAATCAAAATATAAAGGAGCATATAGAAATATTCTCTTAATGTCAGCAATTGGTAAATCGTTTGTTGAAATATTAGACCAAACTGACGAAGGAGAGACCAAAGAATATGAAGCATATGTTATTAGACTAAATCAAGGTGTTGTAAAGGTTCGTAAATCTTTTGTTGGAAAGAGAGGTCTAGTAAAGAACGCTAAGCTTCTTAAAGACTTTGATAAGGAAATAACTAACGTTCCAGAACAAATAGCAGATCTTCTTTTCACAGGAGCAAATGTTGGAGATTTGATGACATACGAAAGTTTAAGAGACTTAATCAATTCAGGACAGTTTAAGTTTCCTGAAAAGAGAAAGGAAATCTTTGAAGAATTTGAAGTTAAATTAGGAATGTCGGGTTTACCTTTACCGGAGGACATGACAAAATAAAATAAATTATGGCACTACAAAGCTTACATACATATTTTGAATCTACGAACAGGGAAGAGTTTATAGAGATGTTAAAATTACCATGCGTTGTCACTGAAAAGGTACAAGCATCCTCATTTCATGTTAGAAATGATTCAAAAGGATATGAATATTTTAAAAGTGGTAAAAAGACACCTCTTGATAAAGTTGATAGAACAATCGCAAAGTATTATGAGAACGCGATCAAATACTTCGAGTCAATAAGCGAGGAGGTTCGCAGTGAAATGCCAACAGATTGGAAGTTTGGATTTGATTATATGACGGACAACCAAACAATAGACATTAAATACGATTCAATTCCTAAGAACGGTTTGATATTAACTCACATTCAAGTAATGAATCCATCTGATAAAACTTTAATCAATAAGGTTATTAGAGACCCGAAGATACTTTTTGAATGGTCAGACAAATTAGAGGTACAGAGACCTCAAATTGTTTTTAAAGGAGTTTTAAGTTCAAACCAAAAGGACGAATTAGTAAGACTATTAGAGATGAGTGGCGCTGAAAGAAAACAGGCATTTGAATCTCTTGGATTTACAAGAAGAGCATATAACATATTCAATGCTGAACTGAGCAAAACAGCTCTTAATGAAGACCTAGATGGAGAAATAGACTCTCTTGTTATTAATTTCTTTGATGGAAAAAATGTAAAGAACTTCAAGCTTAAAGGATCAGAAGATACAATTATTGAGAATCGAAAGTCTAGCGATACATATCAAATTGCACTTCTTGATCTAGTTGAGTTTTTTTCTGACTATAAAATAGACGACATTAAGTTAGAGTCTGAAGACGCCGACGAGAGATATATTGAATTAATATCAAATGCATTTAACGCATATATAGGTGAAAACGCATCTAAGTATGCTGGTGTTAATTTTGATTCAGCTGAATTTAGCGACAGACCTGAATTCCAACTCAATACTAAGTTTATAGTAAATGAAAAAACAATTGAGCTCGTAGACAACAAAACACTGGCTGAACTTTATAAAATTGCGCTAGGTTCTTTTAGAAAGAGAAGACTTAAAGAGACGGATATAATTAACGCAGATCTAATGAGTCAAATTAATGAGATTGTAGACAGGATAGATGGAATTGTAATGCTAAAGAGTAACGAATCAAACGTAATGCCATTCAAGACCTATCTAAATCATCAAAAATTAAAGTCTCAAATAAGTCCAATTGAAGAGTCGAGTTTATTAACTTATTCTCAGTTCTTAGAAAAAGATATATAAAAAAAGAAATAAACATGATTTCATTTAATAAATATATAGACAATGTTACTGAGGCAACTATTGAGATAGACGCAATGGACCCTAAAGATAAGAACTTCTTAAAATTCTTAAAGAAACATAATGTTGAGATTATCAACACACAAGATGCGTTTAACGGTTGGGAAATAACAATACAGGGTAAAAGAAAAGATCTTGAAGCTGTTCTTGCCGATGATGAATATGGTTGGGATGACCCAGACTTAGCAGAATACATTGAAGAGTCAGCAACTAATGAGTCCAAGATCGTGTTAAAGAGAAAATACACTGAAAATCATCCAGAGGTTACTGCTGGTAAAAATGCTAGAATAAGAAATAAAATGTTAGAGGCTATTGCTGATGGTAAAATCAGTCAAGAAGAGTTTAACAATATTCTAAAAGAATTTTCAAAAGACACTTCTAAATGGACTCGTAGAAATTCAAAATTCTTTAACGTTTCTGAAGAAGGAATATCACTATCTAAATTCGGTAAAAAAGCCCTAGCACAAATTACAGTCAATGAAGAAACAAATAAAACAGAAAATAAAATGAAAAACAATTTCATATTCGAATCATTTAGTGAGTTCGTTAACACATTAAACGAAGAATCAACAGAATCATTAAATGAGGCTTTTGCTTCACAAAAACTTGCAAGCCTTTTAACAGGTGGAGAGCATATGGATAAAGACCTTCCAAAGGCATTTTACCAAATGTCAAAACTACAGCTTGATAAAATTCAAGACGTTGATATTATTGAAATGGATCCTAAAGAGGCAAAGAAGGAGAAGAGAGCTAACGCAGTTTACTTTTACTTTACAACAAATGAAAAAGAGAATCCATATGCTGGAAAAAGCACATGGAGAGAAGAGAAACAAATTCCTGCAAATACACTATTAGCAATCACAAATGGTTCTAATGAATGGATGGCTACAGAATGGCAAAGAACATACAGTAGAAGTCAAAAATCAACCAAAACGCTAAAAGTTGGTAAACGCGAAGATGCTGCTGGATTTAAAAAATCTGGAAGAGGAGAATATAACAGTGGAATCTCAAGTATGAAACAAGTTTCTGAACTTGCAGATAGAGCATATGTATTAGACCTTGATATTCTTAAGGCAAGATATTCTTCTGCAGAACAAAGAGATGAGAGAGCTGCTGCTAAAAAAGGAGCTACAGCTTTTAAAAATGACAAGGACTTTAAAGCAGAAAACCTTGCAAGATACAATAATATTATAGCGGACAGAGCTGCATCTATGCCTATTGATAAAATGGTACAAGACTCTATTGATATAATGGCTAATCAAATTAAAGATGCTATTGCTAGAGGAGAAAAAGGAAGATACGGAGATATTATTGTTGGAAAAACTGATAAAGGTAGAGAGGCTAAATTAAGCGATGCTTCTAATCATATGAGAGGAATTTTAGATGACTTCAATAGATATGTAAGCTATACTAATCAAGCTGAGGAAGAAAAGAAATCAGGTTACAGTGGAGACTACTATGCAAGAGAGGTTAAGAACTACGCAAAAACAATAACTGACAAGATAAAACAAATTGAAACATTTTCTTACGCTTGGTAAAAAAATATATTAAAACAAAACGATGAAACACATTAAGCTATTTGAAGAATTTTCTTCAGAATTAAACGAAAAGGTAAACGCATCTGGTTACATTAAAGCTGGAAAATTAGGTTATAACGATCAATTCCTAGGAAGACAATCACTTTCTAAAACATTATCATTAGATTTAGGTTTTGATAAAAAGAACGAATTTGGTGGTGGAGATTGGATTGGATTCGACCACATATCAATGTACGCTTCTGGTAAAAAGGGTGGAACTATAATAGATGACGCTCTATCAGGAAAATATACATATGATGAGTTAAAGGCAGCAGCTGCTAAACACTTTGGTATTAGCGAATCTGTAGTTAACGAATCAGAAGCTGAAAATATCTTACAAGATCTTTTAGATGAAAGAGGTGGAGACATGGGAGAATTACATGGAATGAACATGGAAGATGCTCTAGATACAGTTGAAACATATGGACATAAAGGTTCTAAAGCAAAAAAGATTGCACAGGAATTACATTCTTTATGTAACGCTTAATTATGCCAAGTACTTCTAAAGCACAACAAAGACTAATGGGAGCTGCATACTCGGTCAAGAAAGGAGACTCTAAAATCTCCGATATCGACCCAGAATACAGAGACAAGGTAAAAGACCTTGTCGATGGCATGACTCTTAAGCAGCTTAAAAAGTATGCAGCAACAAAACATGAAGGACTTCCAGAAGTTGCAGAAAATATCTCAATTGATAACATCGGAGGAATGGGACCAGTTAAATTACCAACCTCAACTGAATATGGCTCTGGTGATGTACCAGCAGGTCAAGGTGATGCAGAAGAAGAATATAAAAAGAAAAAGAGAAAAATGAAACACGTGAAGACGTTTGAATCATTTTTAGCAGACTCTAAGTAAGATTGTTAACAACTTTTACAAAATAATTAGCCTGAGATTTTTTAGTCTCGGGCTTTTTTATTATATTTACACCGTAAACAAGTGTAAACTTCTTAATATAATTAGTATGAAAGTAATATTCTTAGATAATGACGGCGTGATATGCCTCTCTAATAACTGGGGAAGTCGCTTTAAGAAACAGAAGGCATTCTTTACTGAAGATAATCCACGTAAGAGCTTTGCTGATAATGGACCAGTTGAAGTGCGCTTCGACAACTTTGACCAAAAGGCAATTAAGGTACTTAATAAGATCCTAGAACAAACAGGAGCTGAGATTGTAGTTAGCTCAGACTGGAGACTACATGCGAATTTAGAAGAGTTAGGAGACTACTATGAATCTAAAGGTATTATCAAACGACCGATTGGACTTACCGAAGTTTTTCATTTTACAAACTGGCTAGAAGAAGGGTTTGTCCCAGACGACGGTGATTTTCCTTGGAACCGACATGAAAGGCATGAACAGGAGAGATATTTTGAAATCAAACGATGGTTAAGAGATCACCCAGAGGTTACACATTGGGTTGCGGTTGATGACCTACACATGGGGGTTCATGTTAAAAACAGTTCTTATGGTGCGTTTGATCGTGAGGATTGGGGTCTTGAGAACTTTGTTTGGACTCCAAGAGATTGGGAAGGTATCAAACAGAGTGGAGTCAAAGACAAGATATTAAAGTTTTTAAAATAAGAACTCGGAACTGAAACATTACACCTAGGTCCTATATAAAACATACATAGAAAAATAAAATTGAATGCTATTAGATATTGAACAGAGAGACCAAGAGGTAATCGTCTCATACTATAACAAAGAGGGAAAAGTCTCCTTTAAAAGATACCCAGTAAGTCAATTTGAAAACTGGGTAGTTACAGAGGAAAAAGATAAATGGAAAGACAATAAGTACACAAACTGGGACGGAAGACCAATTAAAAGACAAAGATCAAAATCTTTTAATAAGTTTTCATTAGTTTATTTTATGGACTCTCTTCCGGAAAGCGATCGACAAGAAATCTTCGAGTTTAACATGCCAAGAACATACTACGTCGATATTGAAACTGAAATAGTTGATGGTTTTCCAAAGCCAGAAGAGGCAAAGACTAGAATTTTATCGTTCTCTATCATTACTCCAGAGCGCAAGGCTATTGTTTTAGGTCTTGATGATTTATCTAGTGAACAAATAAAGAAGATTGAAGAGGACACTAATAAACACTTTAAGAACTATGACCAGGATTGGGAGTTCTCATATTATAAGTTTAAAGACGAATATAATATGCTCTACACATTCCTACATAAGTTTCTTCCGAAGTTTCCAATGATGACGGGCTGGAACTTTATTAACTATGACTGGCAGTATATTGTAAACCGATGTAAAAGACTTCAAATTGATTTAACAGAAATTGCGATCACTGGATCTCTTGATAAAAACGATAGTCGTCCACTTCATATGGGAATACTTGATTATATGCAATTGTATGATAAATATGATAGAAGTGTTAAGGTAAAAGAATCAAATAAACTTGATTTTGTTGCAGGCCAAGTTCTTGATGTTGCAAAGATCAAATACACTGGAGGTCTACAAGATCTCTATGAAAATGACTTTCAAAAGTACATTTATTATAACGTTGTCGATTCGATTCTTGTCTATTATATCGATCAAAAGTTAAAGTCAATGGAGGTACTTTTAACGCTTGCAACAATTACCCAGATGCCTCTATATAAAGCAGCTTCTCCCGTTGCAGTTACTGAAGCATTAATGGCTCGTAAGATGGCTGAATCAAATCATAAAATTGGAGTTGATTACAAACAAGAGGATAATAAAAAAGACGGCAAATACGCTGGAGCTTTTGTAAAACAACCAATCGTCGGTTACTATTCTGGTGTAAGTGCTTTTGACTTTGCGTCTCTATATCCATCAGTGATGAGACAATTTAATATCTCTCCAGATGCTTATATTGATTTGATACCTAAGAATCAAATAGAAGAACGTAGGAAGAATCCTGATGAAATCGTTTGCGAGAATGGTGTAGTCTATTCAAAAGACGAATCAATCTTAAAAAGAATATTAGGTGACCTCTATAATCAACGTAAAGAATACAAGAAGACATCGTATGAGTATTATGAAAAAGCACACGAACTTAAAAAAACTTTTAGATAGCCGGTGAAAGTACTCTTGTATGGATTTGATATATAAAAAACAAACTATTAACAAATCAATACAAAAGGGGTCTAATCAATTTAGACCTTTTTTAGTCTAAAAAAAAAGGTAATATAAGAATATGGCATTATTTAAAGAAAGAATAGAATTTAAACCGTTTGAGTACCCTGTGTATTATACAGAAGGTTGGCTGAAACAGGCACAGGCATTTTGGCTGCACACCGAGATCTCAATGCAAGGAGATGTTAAAGATTGGAATGAAAGAATGGAACATCATGAAAAAAACCTAGTGGGTAACATTCTTTTAGGATTTGCACAGACCGAATGCGCAGTTTCAGATTACTGGACAGGAATGGTTACGGACTGGTTTCCAAAATGGGAAATTAAGCAGATGGCGATGATGTTCGGTTCACAAGAGACTATTCACGCCACAGCATATTCATATTTAAACGAGACTTTAGGACTTGAAGATTTTACTGCATTCTTACATGAACCTGCAACTGCAGAAAAATTTGAGCATTTAACTTCAGTCGAAGCCGATTGGACCCATGAAGATTTAGCTAAAAGTTCAGAGGCCAGAAATCAAGTAGCTCGTTCTCTTGCAATCTTTTCAGCGTTTGCCGAAGGAGTTTCACTATATTCTTCTTTTGCGGTACTTTACTCATTTCAAATGCGTAATCTATTAAAAGGTATTGGCCAACAAATGAAATGGTCAGTGAGAGACGAATCACTACATAGTCGAATGGGATGCCAGTTATTTAGACATATGTGTGAAGAATATCCAGAACTAAAAGAAGAAGTAAAAGGAGACGTACTTAGAGCCGCTGAATTGATGGTTGAAATGGAACACAAATTTATTGATAAGATGTTTGAGATGGGAGATTTAGAAAACCTAAAAGCCGAAGATCTAAAACACTTTATAGTTAAGAGAGCAAATGAAAAGATTGCAGAACTTGGCTATATTGAAGGACCTTTTATGGAATTTGATGAAGTAAAAGCTTCAGAACTGGATTGGTTCTACCATTTAACCGGAGGAACAACACATACTGACTTCTTTGCAATTAGACCTACCGACTATTCTAAGGCAGGAGAAGATGAAAACTGGGATGAAGACGACATATTTTAAAGATGAGAATATTTGAACCAGATTTCTTAACCGGAGAAGAAATATCAACCGCACTAAAGACTAAGCCTGGTACTTATAAGTTAAATAGGGTTCCAAGTCAAATAGCTGAAAAGGTAATCAATAAGCTTAAAGAAAAGATTGACTTTGATGTTAAAGAACAATCATATTGGAGAATTGAAACAATGCCAAACGGACATGGATGGCATATAGACACCGGTGATAATAATCAAATGACCTGGTGTCAAGTTGGAGTTTCTATACTACTAAATGGATCATTTACGGGTGGAGAAACATACTATGCTGATGACGCTGGAATAACCAACGTTACCAAGCAAGAAAGAAAAATTGGAGACCTATGCGCACATACTTCAGATGAATGGCACACGGTTACTCCACATAAGGGAAAAAGAACTGTCTTCCTAATGTTTATTTAAAAAAATAAAAAAAATGTTTAAAATGTTTGAAAATAAAAAAGAATCAAATAACAGCACTGTTAACCATGGTGAATCATTAGGCTGGGAACTCGGAGTAGACTTCCCAACCTGGGCTAATACTGAAATTTATGTAAAGACTATTAGTAATGGGTACCTTTTAGAAGGAGAAACCCCAAAGGACGCATACTGGAGAGTTGCTACTACCGTAGCTAAGAGACTACAGAAACCAGAGATGGCCAGTAAATTCTTTGACTACATCTGGAAAGGCTGGTTAAATTTAGCCTCTCCAGTACTTTCAAATACTGGCACAGAACGTGGTCTTCCAATCTCCTGTTTTGGGATTGATGTCGCTGATTCGATTGCAGATATTGGCGGTAAAAACTTAGAGATGATGCTACTTGCAAAGCACGGAGGTGGCGTTGGAATTGGTGTTAATCAAATTAGACCAGCAGGAGCTACTATTAGAGGAAATGGTACAAGCGATGGTGTAGTTCCATTCTGTAAGATTTTTGATTCGACTATTTTAGCAACTAACCAGGGTTCAGTTCGTAGAGGAGCAGCATCTGTAAATATGGATATTGAACATAAAGACTTTTGGGAATGGCTAGAAATTAGAGAGCCGAAAGGTGATGTAAACCGTCAATCTCTTAACCTTCACCAATGCGTTGTTGTACCTGATGGCTTTATGCAAAAGATTAAGCAGGGAGACAAAGAGGCTCGTAAAAGATGGGCAGCCGTACTTAGAAAACGTAGAGCAACTGGAGAGCCATATATCATGTTTAAGGGTAACGTTAACAATGCAAGCCCAGAAGCATATAAGCAGAACGGTCTTAAAGTTTACATGACTAATATTTGTTCTGAAATTGCATTACATACTGACGAAAATCATTCATTCGTATGTTGTTTAAGTTCTCTAAACTTGGCAAAATATGATGAGTGGAAAGATACTGATCTAATCTACACTGCAACCTGGTTCTTAGATGGAGTCTTAGAAGAATTTATTCAAAAGGCAAAATACATGCGAGGTTTTGAGAATAGTATTAGATCTGCAGAAAAGGGAAGAGCACTAGGACTTGGAGTCTTAGGATGGCACACATACTTACAAGATCGTAACATTCCATTTGAAGGTTTATCAGCACAATTTGAAACTCGTAAGATTTTTAGTGAATTAAAGACTGAGAGCGAAAAGGCAAGCCGTGATATGGCTAAAGAATACGGAGAACCACTATGGTGCGTTGGAACAGGAATGCGAAACACTCACTTAAGAGCAGTTGCACCTACAGTTTCTAACTCTAAACTATCAGGTAATGTAAGTCCAGGAATAGAACCATGGGCGGCAAACGTATTTACTGAACAAACCGCAAAGGGAACATTTATTCGCAAGAACAATACTCTTGAAGTGGCTCTAGAAAAGATTGGTAAGAATAGTAAAGAAACATGGGATAAGATTTTAGAAGATGGAGGAAGCGTACAGGGAATAGATTGGATGGATGAATATTATGTAAAACACGGAGAGGTTATAGACGGTGAAAAAGGAAAGCCAGTACATAGAGAAGAACTTAACACTCTTTCAAACCAAGATGACTTTATTCCAATGAAAGATGTATTTAGAACATTTAAAGAAATCAATCAAATGGAATTAGTACGACAGGCTGGAGTTAGACAACAATATGTCGATCAGGCAGTTTCATTAAATTTAGCCTTTCCAAACACTGCAGATCCTAAGTTTATTAATCAAGTCCACCTTGAAGCATATGACCAAGGAATTAAAACACTCTACTATATGAGAACTGAATCAGTCTTAAGAGGAGACATTGCATCAAGAGCAACCGATCCCGACTGTTTAAGCTGTGACGGTTAATAGATATATAATATAGATCCGGTGGTATGAAACAGGACCACATTTAGGACCGTTATAGTTAACGGCTTGGGCAGAGAAAAGTTCGCTACTATCTCTGCCCTTTTTATTTTTACAAATAAAAGATATATAGATTATAAAAAATGAAAATAAACATTATGAAACACATTAAATTATTTGAACAGTTTATCAATGAATCTCAATTCGCCGATGACAGTACTTCTAGCCAAGATGCTAAGTTAAGGCTAAAAGAACGTAAAGAACTAACAAAAAAATTAATTAAGGCAACCGGGATTACAACATGGGAAGTATACTATGGCCATGGTTTTTTTATCATGAATACAAAGACTAAAGGAAATACCGGAACTGAAATATTTGGAATAAAAGATTTAGATTATAGTTTTACTTGGAGAATTCTTAACTCTGACGATTATGAACCATTGGCACCAAAA
>Ga0206131_10001544_pt1 | contig 29594 bp, 34 predicted proteins | sample Helgoland_Spring_FD_148636 | JGI IMG/M metagenome (GOLD analysis project Ga0206131, IMG submission 148636) | Pelagic subsurface seawater microbial communities from Kabeltonne, Helgoland, North Sea - Helgoland_Spring_Bloom_20160517_1 | ecosystem: Environmental > Aquatic > Marine > Epipelagic ...
GGCCGAACGCGAAGTGCATCTCCACGACTTCTACGACGGCTTCCGGTCGACCGTGCTCCGACCCGGTGAACTGGTTACCAGATTGGTGGTCCCGCAGCCACAACCGCGGCAACGGGGGCTTTGGGTCAAGGCTGGGCTTCGCAAAGCGCAGGCAATCTCGGTGGTGCACGCAGGCTTCAATCTGGATTTTGATGCCGACGGCACGGTCACGATGGCCCGCATCGCTCTTGGCAGCGTCGGCCCAACCGTGGCAGTCAACGAACCCGCCGCCCGGGAATTGGTTGGTTCCCCGCTGACTCCTGAAACGATTGCGGCTGCGGCCGATGCCGCAGTAGCCAGTGTCACGCCGATCGCTGATGGTCGAGCCACTGCCGAGTACCGATCTAGTTCTGTCCGAACGGTTGTGTCACGAGCACTCTCCACGTTGGCGGCTGGTGGTGAACGTGACCGATGGCCAGTTCGTATCCCGTTGTTGTCTGTTCGTGCAGACATGGCAGAACAAGCACCGGTCGCAACCGGTCGGATCACTCTCGACGTGAACAATGACCGTCATGCTGGTGAATCAGTAGGCACCGGTACGTTGCTCGATTGGCTCCGAGAGAACGTCGGGCCAGGCACCAAAGAAGCTTGCGCCGAAGGTGAGTGTGGCGCATGCACCGTTTCGTTAAACGGTGATGCGGTCATGAGTTGTTTGGTGCCCGCAGCCCAGGCCACCGGGGCCTCGGTGCAGACGATCGAGGGCCTCGGTACCGAAGCCGACCTACACCCGATGAAGCAGGCATTCGTCGACAAGTTCGCGGTGCAGTGTGGGTATTGCATACCTGGTTTCATCATGGCGGCTGAGCGTCTGTCCCACGAGTTCGATTCGGTGCCGACTCGAGAAGAAATCGAGCTCGCTCTGTCGGGAAACCTGTGCCGCTGTACGGGGTACTACAACATCATTGATGCGGTGATCACCGCCATCGAAGGAGGACTGGCATGAGCGTTGGGTCATCGCCCGTTCGATTCGACGCGTTGTCGAAGACTCACGGCACCGCTATCTACCCCGGCGACCGTCAGCTTGACGATGCACTTGTCGCCAAGATCGTCTTCACCGGCCAACCTCACGCTCGGTTGGTGAGTTTGGACATAAGTGCGGCCGAGGCAGTACCAGGTGTGGTCACGGTTATCACCGCCGCCGACGTGCCCCGCAACGAATACGGCCTGACCAAGTTCGACCAACCGGTGTTCATTAGCCCGAGTGACGACGACAGTGTTGCCGTTGCCACCAATGTCAGTAGGTGGGAAGCAGACCATCTGGCAATGGTTGTCGCCGAGTCGCTCGATGCCGCCAACGCTGGTGCCGTTGCCATTCTGGCCGAGTGGGAACAGCTGGCTCTTGTACCGGACATCGATGCAGCGCTTGACGACACGGTTCTCGTACATCCTCAGGACGGCACCAATAGGTATACCCACCTCAAGATCCGCCATGGTGACACAGATCAAGGATTCGCCGACGCTGATGTCGTCGTCGAGCACACGTACGAGGTCCCATACCAAGAACATGCGTACCTCCAGCCCGAGGCAGCCTCAGCGTGGATCGATGAGTCAGGTCGTCTGACTGTCGAGGTTGCCGGTCAATGGACCCACGAAGATCAAGAGCAGATTGCACACGCGCTCAGGCTGGACCTGGCCCAGGTGCGGGTCATCTATCCGTCGATCGGTGGTGCATTCGGCGGCCGCGAAGACATGTCGGTGCAGGTCGTCATGGCAGTCGCAGTGCAGAAGCTGGCAACGCTCGGCGTGCACCGGCCGGTGCAAACACAGTGGAGCCGCGAAGAGTCGATTGTTGGCCATCACAAACGCCACCGCGGTCGTATCCACGCGAAACTTGGTGCCACATCCGACGGCAAGATCACCGCGGTCCATGCCCAAGTACTTCTCGACGCCGGGGCCTACAACTACACCTCGAACAAGGTCCTCGGCAACGCTCACCTGTGTGTGACTGGACCATACGAGATCCCTAACGCGACCGTCGACAGTTTCGCCATCTATACGACCAGCCCGCCGGGCGGCGCTTTTCGTGGCTTCGGTGGTCCTCAAGGGGCCTTCGTTGCCGAGATGCAGATGAATCGCATGGCCGACGTGCTCGGGATCGATCCGGTTGAACTTCGCCGGCGAAATCAGATAAGCGACGGCAGCATCGGCGTTACCGGCGCGGTGTACCCAGCCGGAGTTTCGTTACCGCAGGTCATCGAGTCGTGTGCCGAACGCTCTGGTTTCGACCAACCACTCGACCAGGGCGAACCGTTTTCTCCGTTTGCGTCATTGCCGGCCAACCCCGCTGCGGTAAGACGGGGCCGTGGCTTCGCGGCCGGGCTTAAGAACGTCGGCTTCTCGTTTGGGTTCCCCGAACGTTGCGAGGCCGAGATTCATTTGCACGGCGAGTCCGATGACACTGAACCCATCAAGGCTGATCTGTTTCATGCCGGCGCCGAGGTCGGGCAAGGGGCACACCAGGCATTCCTACAAATGGCGGCCGAAGCAACCGGCGTGGCACTCGATCATTTCGAGGGGCATTTCAGCGACACGACCAACACCGGCGACTCTGGGTCAGCCTCTGCCAGTCGGTTGACTTTTATGGCCGGCAACTCCATCGTCGCTGCGGCCGAGGTCGCGGCCAAGGCATGGGCCGAAGGCGACCGACCAGCGGTCGGTTTCGCTCGTTACGAGCCGCCCGAAACAGACATGCTCGATGCCGAGACTGGCCAGGGTCAGCCGAACTTCAGCTATGGCTATATGGCCCAAGCGGTCGAACTCACGGTCGACACCGAGACCGGACACATCCGCATCGATCGGGTCACGTCGACCCATGATGTGGGACGCACCATCAATCCGGAGCTGCTTCGGGGCCAGGTCGAAGGGGCGGTCGTGCAAGCGCACGGGTATGTGCTCAGCGAGAATCTTCAGGTTGCCAATGGAATGATTCTGAATCCTCGTTTCTCGTCGTATCTCATTCCTGGTATCGGCGACGTGCCGACTGAAGTCGACACCGACGTGCTCGAACTGTCCGACCCCCTTGGACCATTTGGTGCCCGAGGGGTCGCCGAGATGCCGTACATCACCTATGCCCCCGCAGTGGTAGCGGCACTACATGACGCAACCGGCGTCTGGTTCAACGAGTTCCCACTCACCCCGTCACGGGTGTTGGCGGGCTTGGATGCTGCAGCAGATGCGGCGGATCGGTTGGGCGGTCGATAACCTCCGGCGGTGACCGAAGAACGAAACGGCCGCCGTCCTCACGGCGAGATCTTGTTGTCCGAGAGCCAGATTGCTGATCGGGTACGCGAGCTCGGCGCTGAGATCACTGCCGACTACACGGAACGGGCCCCGCTCTTTGTGGGTGTCCTCAAGGGTGCGTTTGTGTTTATGGCGGATCTTGTGCGGGCTGTCGATCTCGATGCCGAAGTCGACTTCATGGCGCTTTCGTCGTACGGGCGGTCGACTGAAACCAGCGGCATCGTCCGCATCCTGATGGATCTCAACGAGCCGGTGCAGGGACGAGATGTAGTCCTCGTCGAAGACATCGTTGACACCGGACTGACTCTCAGCTATCTCGAGGAACATCTCGCCACTGCGGGAGCGTCAAGCGTTGAGATGTGTGCGCTGCTCGTTCGCGAAGGCCGGCAGCACGAGGGAAGCCGCATCAAATACGTGGGTTTTGAACTGCCACCAGCGTTCGTGGTCGGGTATGGCCTCGACGCCGGAGAATACGGCCGAAACCTTCCCTACGTGGCCGAACACCTGCAATAACCAGACAGGTCCAACAACCCAGCCAACATCGTCGGGCGAGCCGTGGCGCTCAGGCCGTCACCCTTAGGCCGTCACCCTTAGGCCGTCACCCTTAGGCCGTGGCGTGGGGGTGGTTTTCGTTGAGCCCGGCGCCGGTGATGCGGACCATCTGTGCTCGTGCCCGGAAGTCAGCCAACGTGGCCGAGTTCGAGTAGGACATGGAGCTTTTGAGCCCGGCCATGAGTTCGTTGACAAGAAGCTCAACCGAGCCGCGGTACGGGACCAGGCCCTCGACCCCTTCGGCAGCGCGGTGCTCGAAGTACTCGTCGTCGAGTTCCTCGCCAGCACGGGCGGCGCGGTGCTCGGCCGCCTCCCGAGAGGCCATGCCACGAATCCGTTTGAATAAACCACGATCGGTCTGTTCTACCTCTCCGGGTGCTTCTTTGGTGCCAGCAAACATCGAGCCGATCATCACGCTGTCAGCGCCGACAGCCAGAGCTTTGGCGATGTCACCCGATGTGCGGATGCCGCCGTCGGCGATGATTGGTACACCACAGTTGGCTTCGACGGCCTGGCTCACAGCGGTGAGCTGAGGCACGCCGACGCCGGCAACAAGTCGGGTGGTGCAGACCCCGCCCGGTCCGACCCCGACCTTGATTGCATCCGCGCCAGCCTGGGCCAGATCGATTGCTCCTCGGCCTGTGGCCACATTGCCGGCAATGACCTGCATGTGTGGTGCTTCGCCTTTGAGCCTTTTGATACCTTCGATGGCATGTTCGGCATGGCCGTGAGCGATATCGAGGACCACCACGGTTGCGCCAGCATGTGAACATGCCAACGTCCGTTCGATCATGTCGTGATCGGTGCCGATAGCGGCGCCGATGGTCCCGCCACCGCTTGCTTCGAACGCTTTGCGAACCTCGGCCTGCTGATCCTCGATAGGCAGGAAACGATGAATGATGCCGACCGCTCCGAGTTGCGACATGGTGGCGGCCATCTCCCATCCGCACACCGTGTCCATGTTCGCAGCAATAACAGGCGTTGCCATGGGGATATCACGGGTTAGTCGAGAAGAAAGACTGACCTGTGAGCGTGAACGGATGTTGGAGCGCTGAGGGACGAGAAGGACATCGTCGTAGGTCAACGCAAGCGGGAGATTATGTATGTCCATGGGTAATGGAGTCCCTACCGGGTAGCCGACAGTAAGTAGTCGGTGATCTGGGCATCGTCAGTGCCAAGATCGGCGAAATTGTCCGCAGTGCGAGCTGCCATGAACTCCGTCCAGTCGAACGAGCGATACAGCGGGTCGGCCGCAAGTTCATGCAATGGTTCGATGAGGGCGTGTCGAGAAGGGTTGGCGAAGTACGGAATGCTGAACCGACGTTTGGTGGTCATTGGGATAACCCGGTGCACCGCGGCTCGCCACCGATCATTGGTCTGCACCTGCACAGCGTCGGCCAGGTTCACGACGATCGTGCCAGGCTCTGGTGGCACATCGATCCAGTTGCCGTCACGGTCTTCGGTTTGCAGTCCTCCGGTACTGTCCTGCAGAAGCAGGGTCAGAGTTCCCGGATCGGTGTGGTAGCCAAGTGCGGTTTCGCCTAGCTCGATCAGTCCGTCGCGCTGATCTTCGGGTACGGGATCGCCCACGGGGTAGTGATTGAGGCGGACCGGGCTGTTGGCGGAATTGAACGCCATCTTGGTTTGTGACTCGGGACCCAGTTCGAGGACCTGGTGGAGCAGGCCAAGGGTGCGAGTGGCTAGCGACGTGAACTCGGTGTGGAACTCGACCATGGCGTCGCGAAAGCCAGCCAGATTCTCGGGCCACCGGTTGTACTTGTCTCGCTCCGGCGTGTTCGGATCGGTGAAGTCGAAAACCTGCTTGTGGTCGCGTTTGCGTTTGGTGAGTTCGCGATCGAAGTATCCCAGCGGGTTGTTTTCGGTGCGGCGCAGCGGTTCGGTCACCTGCGGACCTGCGTCGAAGAAACGGGCAGCCTGTTCCCAGGTGCGTTCGATCAGTGCATCGGCTCCGTGGCCACTGATCAGGAAGAAGCCGTGTTCGCGACAGGCTTCGTCGAGCGCAGCGGTCGACTCAGGTGTTGGCGCTGACAGATCGATGACTGGTACTTGGCTCATAGGAAGGTCGCGAACTCATCGACGGTTGCCCGTTCACTGACCAGTGAGTTGATGGGATGGTCGGCGTTTGCCTTGCCGATGGCGACGCCGCAGAACAGCATGAGTTCTTCGGGCGCATTGGTGAAGCTGCGAACCTGTTCGTGAGCCGCCGACCAGGCCTCCTGGGGGCACGTTTGATAGCCAGCCTCTTCTGCGAGCAGCATGAACGTCTGGAGGAACATGCCGAGATCAGACCACTGGGGTTTACCCATGCCCCGATCGACGTAACAGAAGATCGCAGCAGGTGCTCCGAAGAAGTCCATGTTGCGGGCGAACTGCTTGAGTCGACCCGGTTTGTCATCGCGACCGACGCCGATGCTTGCATACATCTGCTCGCCCAACTCGAATCGATAGGTGCGATACGGGTCCCACAGGCTCGGTGGGTAGATGTCGTATTCCATCTCGGTGGTGGCAGGTTCATCGACCATGTGCTGACGGAAGCCAGCCATCGAGTCACCATTGATGACCCAGATCTTCCACGGTTGCACGTTGCCGCCCGATGGTGATCGCGACGCTTTCTCAAGCAGCTCTCGGATCACTGGGTCGTCGACGGGATCGGGCAGGAAGTCGCGGGTTGACTTTCGCATCATCACTGCATCCGTGACGTTCATCTGTGATCGGCTCCTTGAGGCGGGTATGGGTCCGCTACGACGCTAGCTGTCCGTCCGTCGATCGGGTGAATACGGTGGTGAGGTCGTGGGCCGTTGCCCCCTAGCTGACCTCAGCCGATGTCGCACCGGTGATTTCGACAAGGCGCTCGGGTGCGACTTCGAATACCGCATCCGGCGCACCCGCCGCAGCCCACACCGTTTGCCATGTCAACAGGTCGTTATCGATCACTGACCGCAGCAGCGTTGGATGGCCACACGGAGGGATTCCGCCGATGGCAAACCCAGTGGCAGCTCTGGCCTCGTCGGGGTTGGCTTTGCCCAGCTTGTCGACACCAAAAACCGTGGCGGTTTTGGTTTCGTCGACCCGGTTGACTCCTGACGTGAGCACAAGCACGAGTTCATCACCAGCTTTGAAGATGAGCGATTTGACGATCTGGCCGAGGTCGCAGCCGAGTGCTTCTGCTGCCTGTTGAGCGGTGCGGGTGTCTTTCGGGAACGTCTTCACCTCGGGTTGGATGCCGAGTTTGGTTGCAGCGGCGACGAACCGCTCGACTGCGGGCGCTCCGGCCACTAAGCGACGGTGTCGAGTAAGGCAAGTGTGCGTGTCCACGCGGTTTCGGTGGCGGCTTCGTCCCATGCACCCATAGGATTCTCTTCGTTGGTGAACCCATGGCTTGTGCCGGGATATACGTGGAAGTTCACGTTCTTGCCCAGGTCGCGAAGTTGGGCAGCGAGCGCCTCACACGCTTCAGGTGGGAAGAAGTCATCGTTCGCCGCAAAGTGGCCTTCGATCTTGGCGCTGAGGTTGGACCAGTCGATGGAGTCATCGCCAAGTGGTGCGCCATAGAACGGGGCAGCCACGCTGATCTTGTCGCCGCCGAGCGCGCACAACCGCAGGGTGAGTAGTCCACCCATGCAGAATCCGGTCACACCGACGGTGCTGCTGGTGCATGCGTCGTGTGCGAGGAGAGCTTCGACCGCACCCAACATGTCCTTAGCCGCACGCTCAGGCGGCAAGTTGGTCATGAGTTCACCCGCCTTGTCCATCTCGGTGTGTTCGGCCATTTCGCCGTGGTACAGATCGGGTGCCAGCGCGGTGTATCCGGCGTCGGCTAACCGGTCACACACCGCTTTGATCTGGGGGACCAGACCCCACCATTCTTGGAGCACAATAATTCCGGGACCACTGCCGCTTGTCGGGGTTGCGAGGTATCCCCGAGCGTTGGTGCCGTTGACGGCGAATTCGATCATCTCTGCAGGCATAGCAATACTCCGTGTTTCTGGTGGTTGCTCGGTTTCTGGTGGTTGCTCGACGATACAACAGCTGATCTCATGCTGAATTGTCCAGGTGTGTTGGTTCTCAGGGATCGTTGCAGCTAGAGCGCAAGCAGGGTGGTGAACAGATCGGTGCCGATACGTTCCATGATGGGGTCATCGTCGCTATGAGCGAGATAGACGACAGCGAAGTGGGCAGCCCAGCCTCGTGCCCGTTCCCATGCTGCGTCATCGGCACCAGCGTGGTCGGCGACCGTATCGATGTGGCCGGGCACGAGCATAAAAGCACCAGCAAGATCGGTTGCCCGGTCACCGGCACAGATGTCGCCCCAGTCGATCACCGCGCTGAGTTCGCCATGGTCGACGACCATATTGCGGATGTGGAGGTCGCCGTGCAGCCAGACGTGTTCGGAAGAAGGCGGGATCGCACAGGCTGTGTCGAAGATTGCCGTGATGCGATCCCGGTCGAACCGGCTGTCGATTCGGTCCACATTCGTGGCGAAGGATGCGGCTCGATCAACGAGTGGGCAACCACGGAACTTGTTGAGCGGAGCATCAGTCGGCGCAGTGGTGTGCAGTTGTCGAAAGAACGTGCCAAGCATCGTGGCGGTGTTTGCCGGATTATTGAGAGTGTGGCCAACAGCATCGGCTCCAGCGAAGAACGGCGTGACCGACCACGGCCAGGGGTAGTCCAACGTTGGTGCACCGGCGTGGATGGGCGACGGAATGGGCATGTCGAGTTGAGCTGCAAGGATCGGCAACCACGACTGTTCGTGCAGGACCAATGGGGCGGCCACCTGTCGGTGCGGCACTCGTACGATCACATCATCACCCAGGCGGAAGTTAGTGTTGTCCCAACCCCGTGAGAGCTCTCGCAATGGGAGGTCGGCGAGGGCCGGGCATTGGTCGCGTAGCAGCGCTCGAACCAAAGGTTGCGTGATCTCGATCTCAGGTTCTGGACGGTTCGCCACCAGCGAAGGGTACCGCCGCCGTCCAGTAGCTTGCAGCCGACCGAGAGACCCAGGATGTGCGTCGACGGGTGGAGCTAGAGTCCCGAGTCGGCAACCGAGGTGCGCAACCGGCGGCCGTCTTCGTCAGGGAAGACGAAACAGATCACATTGCGGTCGCCTTCGTCGGTCCAGGTCTCAAAGCTCGGCACAATGGCGCCGATCTCAAGTTTCGATAGCACGTACTCCAGGCCAACGAACGACTCGAACTCGTCGAGGCACGCACGCTCGGCCCACCGACGCAACGTCTCTTCAGCAGGGGCGGGGTCGTCGTCGTCGGCTGGGTACTCCGTGAGGAAGTAGGCCTCGCGGTCATGGGGACCATCGCAACCTACGAGCGTGGTGATCTGCTGCAGGAAGTCAGCCCGGTCTTGATAGACGTACTCGTTGAAGCAGTCGCCTGCTGTGATATTCGATGGGTTTGTCGACACACCGGAAAGTTGTTCCGGGTCGCTGGCGTCGAAGGTGTCGGATGTTGGTTCAGCTTCGACGATGATCTCGGGTCCGATGGTTTCGCCGTCGGCGCTGCCACGAGCGCATGCCACCGCGGTGAGTGCGAGCGCGCACCCAAGTAGAAACCAACGCATGAGACGAGCGTAGAGTCTTGCCCCGCTAGTAGCTGGGCAAGGCCTGGTCAACGTTGACGAACGTAGACCACAATACGATCGCGAACGGAACAAGACCCACTGCGTACAACGTCCATTTGCGGTCGAGGCGATTGCCCATGAACCAGGCTGCGATCCAGATAAAGAGTCCAGAGATTCCCCACATGACGGCAGGTTTCACCTTTGTTGAATCGCCGTTTAGGCCTTCGCCAAAGTCGTCGGTGCTTTGTGTGGTTTGAGACGAAGCGAGTTCAGCCCCATCTCCGGTCAGATCCACGACGTCGGCCTCATCGTCAGCGACGACGTCGCCATCTACACCTTCGGCGGCGTCTGCGACTTCGGTGGTCGCCTCGTCGGCAGCGCCGGGTTGGGAATCGGCGCTGTCATCGTCTGCGCTCCCGGGACCAGCAGCGACGTCGTCGTCACCAGGCTCGATGGGATTGCCGTCGGCATCGACGCTTGGGTCATCGTCGGCTGCAACGTCGTCGCCGATGATTACTTGTTCCTCTTCACGGACCTCGGCGTCGCCGTCGACAGCTTGGGCGGCAGCCGCTCGTTCGTCGATGTCTTCATTGGCGAGTGTCACTGCTCCGAGTTCAGCTGCGTCTGCGCGTGGAATGGTCGGCGCTGGTTCGCCGACAAGCTCAGCCTGCACGATGATGCGCTGCCGCGCGCTGTACTTCGGATGACACGCGGTCAGGGTCAAGATGTTCTGACCCTCCTTCTGGTCAAGTACCTGAGTGCCACTCGGGGCCACAATGAAATATCCAAGGTCGGGGCCTGCGGGGTCTCGGGGGTCTTCGAAACCGAGCACGCGATATTCGAACGTGCCCTGGGCTGTAGTCACGAAAATGGGGTCGCCAGGTTGTAGTTCATCGATCCGGTGAAACGGTGCGCCGTAGGTGGTGCGGTGTCCAGCAATGGCGGCATTGCCTGCTTGACCGGGATTCGGTGTGGTCTGGTAGTGGCCAGGACCCTTGCGCAGGTCCTCGACCGAGACGCCCTCGACAGTGATCTGGTCGACATTGATGTCAGGGATGAAGATACGGGCAAAAGCCTCGCCAGCATCCGGATACAACCTGGCCAGAATCTCCTGGCGCTCGGCGGTATCGAAGGTGCCTTCGAACAGGTCGGCAGTCGCATTGCCGACAGACCGAGGTCCAGAATCAGCGGATCTGCCGTCGTCGTTGGTGGCGTCGTTAGCGACGGCCAAAACTGCCTCGGTGTCGTTGGCGAAGATCTGACCACTCTCGATACGGGCTTGGCTCGCTCGGGCCTCCTCGACGAGCGACACAACGTCGGAGGTGTCGGTTTCGATCCCTGTTGATGCGGCGAACTCATTGCCAAGGTCGCCCTGTGCCGCAGCCGCTTGCAGGCCCGTGCCCCACAGCTGGTAGGCAACAAAGAGCAGAACGATTACTCCAGCGCTAATCAGTCCACGCCCAAGTGCGCCAAGTACTCGTGCCAATCTCATGCCCGACAGTATGGACCGGCGATGGCCCGCGACGGTCGCGGGTTGGACAGAATCTGGGTCAAATTTGTCACGTGAAAAGTCAGGCCTGTTCTGGGAATGCAGAGGCCTCGTCGTCGGGTTGCAGCTGGTCGCGGCCTCTGTGGTCGTGGCCCAAAATGAGAGCTGCTGAACTTTTGCAGCCCGTTCGGGGCACGGTCGTGCCGCCATCTGTGGCGCCCGTTCCGTTCAGATGAGGAACCGCAGTTGCCTCATCTCGCGGATGAAAGTTTCAGCCTTGATCACGTGATGGCCCCGAGTCGGGCACGTGTCGGCGGCCCGAGTCTGACGCGCTCGCTCGCGATGCATCGGCGGTTCGGTGCCGCATTGGCCGGTGGTGAGGCGTATCCTCGGGCGACGTGACGGAGGCAGACGTGGAGCATGCGGTAGAGGTACACGATGCCGTCGTTCTTCTTGACCGATTTCCGGCGTTAGCAGGACTGAGCCTGACCCTTGATCCGGGCACCGTGACACTGGTGCAAGGCCCGAACGGTGCAGGTAAGACGACACTTTTGCGCATGATTGCTGGTTTGGCGCCGCTCGAGCGGGGTAGCGCAACCGTTCTTGGCCACGATGTGTCTACCCAACAGCGGCTCGTCCGAGCATCGGTCGGACTCCTTAGCCCTCAGACCATGTTGTACGACGACCTGACAATCGCGGAGAACCTCTCCTTTTGGTCCACGCTTGCTGGCCACGACGATGTCGATCCCATGGCGGCGCTCGAACGAGTGTCCATGACCGCCTTCGCTGACCAGCAGGTGGTCACGCTGTCGACCGGCCAGCGGCGCCGGGCAGCAATTGCCGTTGTCGCTATTCGGCGACCCCGCCTGTGGCTGCTCGATGAACCACACGCCGGTCTTGACCAGTCAGGCCGAGACATCGTCGACGGTTTGATCGAAGAAGCGATCGCTGCCGGCGCAACCGTTGTGGTCGCATCGCACGAGCTTGATCGTGTGCGACCGCTGGCCACCCACGTCGCCACGGTCGCTGGCGGCATCATGCATTCGTTTGAGACGACGAGTCGGGGCGACGCCGGTGCGTGAGATCTGGGCCTTGGCTCGCAAGGACCTGCTCATCGAGGCCCGATCGAAGGTTGTTGCTACCCAAGTCGTGCCATTCGCGATGGTGGTGCTGATTCTGTTCGGCCTGGCGCTCGACGCGGACAGCCGCACACTCCGAGATCTGGCACCCGGCCTGTTCTGGGTCGCAACCCTGTTTGCTGGCGTGCTCACCATCCAACGTTCGGTTGCCGTCGAGACGCTCTCGTCAACGTTTGAAGCCTTACGCCTTTCCGGTGCTCCCGGCTGGAAACTGTTCGCGGGTAAGGCTCTCGCGGTTGGTGTGCAATTGCTCGCCGTCGAAGCGGTGCTCGCCTTAGGAATCGTGGTCCTGTATCGATCTGAGTTCGAAGACCCTGTGCTTGTCGTCACGGCCGCCGTCGCCGCGACAATCGCGATCGCTTCGGCGGGTAGCCTTTACGGTGTGCTGGCTGTCGGGATGGGTGTTCGAGACACGATCTTGCCGATGCTGCTGCTCCCAATCATGATGCCCGTACTTGTTGCAGCCACCCGGGCCTTCGGCGATGGTCTTGGCACGGCGGCACTCGATGGCTGGACGTGGACCGGACTCCTTGCCTTGCTTGCCATCATCTATGCAACCGTCGGTGCGCTTGCGTACGCCGTAGTAATCGAGGACACCTGATGACCATTACCTCCGCAGCGCCTCAGACCAACTCGGTGGCCAACAATCCTGGGTCCACGGGATCAACCGCGACCCGCGTGCTTGGACTCGCGTCTCTGGTGGGACTTGCGGTGTTGCTTGTCCTGGCGTTCGTGATCACGGATCCGGATCAGCGGGTGTTTGATCGGGGCGCAGATCTGGAACCGCTGCTGACCGGCCAAGGCGACGCTGTCCGCTTGCTCTACGTGCATTTCCCAGTCGCAATGGTCACCTATATCGCCTTCAGCCTGAACGCCGTTGGCAGCATCGCTGTGTTGTGGAAGAAATCGACGTGGTGGGATAACACCGCAGCGGCCGCAGCCGAGGTCGGCGTGCTGTTCTGTGGACTCACGCTGGTGACCGGTTCGATTTGGGGACGCCCAATCTGGAATACCTGGTGGAAGTGGGGCGATGTCCGCCTCATGACCACCACGATCTTGTTCCTGATCTTTGTGGGGTATCTGGCCTATCGCCGCACGATGACGGACTCACGAGTTCGCGCGAAACGCAGTGCCGTGGTCGGCCTTATCGGTGCGATCAATATCCCGATTGTCTACAAATCGGTCGATTGGTGGCAGAACCGCACGTTGCACCAGCAGTCAACACTGCGGGACCGGAGCATCGAAGACCTCACGCTGTTCGCCATGATCTTCGGCATGGTTGTCTTCGTGGCGATCTTTGCCTGGCTCATGATTCATCGCTTCCGCATAGGTTGGCTCGAACATCAGACCGAAACGGTCGGACTCGAAGCCGCAATTGAAGAACGCCGAGCACAGACGCCGGCGGCCATCCTCGACGCGGTGACTGATTCGCGACCCTCACATGAGACAGGATCTGACTAGTGGACTACTTGGGTTATCTCATCGCAGGCTGGGCAGTTGTGCTCGGAGCGGTTGCGGTATATGCCGTGTCGCTGATTCGCCGAGGCAAGGCATTAAGTGCCCGGGTCCCCGCTGACCGACGTCGATGGATGACGACCGATGGCTGACGACACTGATTTCGAGAACCCAGACATCGATAACCCAGACATCCCGAACGACAGTGGCCTCGATCTCACGCCCCGCGCCGTCGATGTGGCATCAGGGTCACGCCGCAAGCAAATTTTGCCCCTGCTGGTTCTGGCCGGCGTTGTCGTTGGCCTGGGTTTCGTCCTGCTACAGACCCTTGGTAGCGCAGCGCTGTTCTTTTATAACGCCGACGAGGCTGTTGAACGGCGAGACGAACTCGTCGAGCAACGTTTCCGCGTGCAGGGCACACCGTTCGGTGAACCCGTGGCGGTCGAGATCGACCGCAATGGTCGCCAAGAAATCGGCGTCGCCTTCCCGATCCGTTTCGACGGCAGCGTGGTCGATGTCGTGCACATTGGGTCACCCGCCGAGCTGTTTCAGCCGGGCGTGCCGGTCGTGCTCGAGGGCACATGGCAACCAGGTTTGCCCGCCGGAGTCGATTCCCTGGGCCAAGGGGCGAACGACGGCTGGCATTTTGCGAGCACCGAGATGATCGTGAAACACGACAACGAATACCGCAACGACAACGAAGAACGGATAAACGAGGCCGACACCGGCGGCTTCGCTCCTAAAACATGATCTTCGCCTCTTCCGAAGGGGCGTGTACCAGGTGCGCGTCCTTTGCTCCGCCGCAGGCTGAGAGCACACCGTGAACGTTGCCATCGGCGACGCTGGTGTCGTCGTCGCTTTTGTCGCGTCGATCGTGGCGTCGGTCACGCTGCTCGTCGCCCTACGCAACGATGATGCACGGCTTCGACGAACTGGTGTGCAGGTCGCCTGGCTAGTAGTTATTGGCGCAATTGTTGGCTTCGTTGCGTTAGAACGTGCGCTCATTACCCGCGACTTCACCGTTAAATATGTCTTCGACAACGGCAGTCATCGCACCCCGCCGATCTACAACTTCGCCACTGCGTGGGCCTCGCTCGAAGGTTCAATTTTGCTGTGGGGACTTGTGCTGGCCGGATACGTCGGGGTGGTGCTCACAAAGTTCCGCAGTCGCATCGCCGATCCGTTAGTGACCTGGGCGCTGGTTGTCGTGCTGCTGGTTACGGCCTTCTTCTTTGCGCTTATGCTCGGACCGGCTGACCCGTTCATCAGCGTCGAGCTGCCACCCGGTTTCGTCGACGGCCCTGGCCCGAACCCATTGCTCCAGAATAATGTGCTCATGGCCGTTCATCCCCCCATGCTCTACCTCGGGTATGTCGGATTCACCATTCCGTTTGCGTTCGCAATTGCCGCGCTGATCACGGGCCGAGTCGGCGAAGGCTGGCTTGTTGAGACCCGGCGCTGGACCTTGTTTGCCTGGGGTTTCCTCACGCTTGGCATCGTGCTTGGTTCGTGGTGGAGCTACGACGTGCTTGGATGGGGCGGCTACTGGGGTTGGGATCCGGTCGAGAACGCTTCGTTCCTGCCGTGGCTTACCGGTACTGCGTATCTGCATTCCGTGATGATCCAGGAACGACGAGGCATGCTGCGTGTCTGGAATCTTTCGTTGTTGTGCGCCACGTTCAGCCTGACGATTCTGGGAACGTTCATTACCCGTTCTGGTGTTCTTGAATCGGTGCACGCGTTCAGCGAGAGTTCGATCGGCCCGCTGTTCTTGGCCTTCTTCGGCGTGATCGCTGCGGTGTCTATTGGTTTGATTGGCTGGCGTGGCGACCGGTTGCGAGCGCCGGGCCGCATCGACTCACCTATCAGCCGCGAGGGTTCGTTCTTGGCGAACAATCTGCTCTTTGCTGTCTTTGCATTCGTGATCCTGCTCGGCACGGTTTTCCCGTTGATTGTCGAGGCGGTGCAAGACGAACGCATCTCGGTCGGGGTTCCGTACTTCGAACGCATGACAATGCCGGTGGGCATGGTCATGTTGTTCCTGATGGCCGTTGCACCGGTACTGCCGTGGCGTAAAGCAAGCGGTGAACTACTTCGCAAGCGGCTCGAGTGGCCAGCATGGTTCGCTGTGGCCTCACTCGTGTTGGCCGTGTTCGTGGGGGCTCGTGGCCTTACGCCGCTGATTGCGTTTACCTTGGCCGGGTTTGCGGCTGGTGCGGCGCTCCGTCAGATCGTTTTGGCTACCCGCCGTAACGGTTGGCGTGGATTGGTCGGTCGCACCAATGGCGGCATGATCGTGCATCTTGGTGTGATCATTGTTGCGATTGCCTTTGCGGCGTCGAACAGTTATTTGCGCCAGACCGAAGTCACGCTGACCGCGGGCGAGGCGATCGAGTTTGCGGACATGTCCTTCCAATACGAGGGCATCGAGATCCAGGACCTGGCAGAGAAACGCATCACCTCCGCGCTGGTAGTCGTGAATGGTGAAGAGCTCCGCCCAGCCATCAATCAGTTCTTTAGCGGGCAGTCGATTGGGACACCCGACACACTGGGCGGGTTCACTCGCGATACCCAGATCGCGCTCATTGCCCTTCCCGAAGATGATGACCAGGTCGTGATCCGTATCACCACGCAACCACTCATCGCGTGGTTGTGGATCGGCGGCGTGCTCATGGCCGTCGGCACGGTCTTCTCTGCGTTTCCACATCGACTGCATCGGCGTCCTACCGACCCGGTTTCGGCCGCACCTGGTGCTGTGGGTAGTCCTCCACATCCAGACGCTGACCATCTCCAAAACGCGGTTGATCCGGCCGACCCGATCGAGCCAGTTCCCGTCCCGAGCCCATGAACAATCCCGAATGAAGAATCGCAGCGCAATCGCTGCCGGGATCGTTGGCCTCGTGCTTGTGGTGCTGGTTGTGCTCTTGGCCACCAGCGATACCGAACGGACCGGTTCCGTGAACTTTGAAGTAGTCGGTGATGTGGCACCCCAGATCGAGGGCCCGACACTCGATGGTGGGCAGTACTCATTGCGAGCCGAACGGGGCGACTGGGTTGTCGTGAACTTCTTTGCATCGTGGTGTGTGGGGTGTCGAGTCGAACACCCCGAGTTGGTGGCGTTCAGCGAACGGCACCAAGACGATGGGGTGCAAATCGTTGCTGTCATGTTTGGCGACACTGAAAACGATGCTCGAGATTTCTTTGAGGAACTCGGCGGGGACTGGCCAGCGTTAGTCGAGGACACCGGATCGATAGCGATCGACTACGGCGTGACAGCAGTTCCGGAGACCGTGCTGGTGTCACCGAGTGGACGTGTCGTGCAGAAATGGATTGGCGCTCGTGGTGTCACCGCAGACGCGCTCGACGCAATGATCGCTCAGCTCGAAGGGGGCGGCTGATATGGCCAGAACTGGCTTCAAAGAGCAGTGGCGATGGTTGTCGTGGGTACTCATGGCAATCGTTGGTATCGCTGCCCTCATCGTCGGTGCGACTGCCGATGGTGGCCCCCAAAGCGACGGCGAACGGATGTCGGAGTTGGCGTCCACAATTCGTTGTCCGCAGTGTCGCGGGCAATCCGTCGCTGAGTCCAACGTTGCCATTGCGCGCGAAATTCGGGGCGACATTCGAAACCGCATCTCGGCAGGTGAGTCCGACGACGATATTCGTCAGGTCTATATCGACCGCTACGGCCGTTCGATCGTGCTGAACCCCGACAGCGGCGGATTCACCGGCCTGGTTTGGATCGTGCCCGTACTTGCTGCCGGGTTGGCCACCGCTGCGATAGCGCTGGCCTTCCAACGATGGCGTATCGAAGCCAGTTCCGTCGCGTTCGCGAGCGACGAAGACCACGAACTCGTCGCCAAACTCCGACGAGAACGCCGGTGAGCGAGACAGCGGCCAAACCGTCGCTCGATCCCGATGTCTTGGCAGCGTTAGAACGCGAACGCGACTTCTTGTTGCGTTCGCTCGATGATCTCGATGCGGAGCGTGCCGCTGGAGACCTGGACACGTCCGACCACGCTGCACTAGCCGACGATTACACCCGCCGGCTGGCCGAAGTCGCTCGTTCGATCGACGAGGAACGGACGGCGTTCGATCAGGTCGACACCAAACTTGATATTCGCCAACGAGTGTTCACCGTGATTGGAATCGTGGTGCTTGCAGTCTTGGCAGGTGTGTTGCTGGGACAGGCCTCGGGCTTCCGAAGCCCAGAAGACAGCGTGACCGGCGATATCAGGCAATCATCCGCTGGTCTGTTGGCCGAGGCGGACACACTCACACGCGAGCAGCGTTGGCCCGAAGCCATCGAGGTCTATGACGAAGTGCTCGACGTCGCACCAGGCAATGTCGAAGCGCTGACCTACCGAGGGTGGCTTACGGCCAGGCTCGGCGACGACGAGACCGCGCTCCTCGACTTGCGAGAGGCGGTCGCTGTCGACCCTACCTATCCCGATGCCCGTGTCTTCTCCGCGATCGTGCTCGACAATCAACTGCGGTTCACCGAAGCCGCTGCGGAGCTCGCCGCCTTCGACTCGCTAGACCCGCCCGAAGACATGTTGATGCTGGTTGAACAGTTTGACTTGCGCGTTTCTGTGGCTGCAGGGCAGATCAATCAGGTGTTCAGTCCGCTCGAACCCGGCGAGACGGTCGACTTGTCACAGATAGACGCATCTCTCGACGTCATAGCTCGGGCAGGGGCGCGGCTCTCACAGCTGGGCGACATCGTGTTGGCACAGGCCACATTCAGTGCAGTGCTGGCCGAGGATCCCGAGCAGCTCATCGCTCTTGTTGGCAAAGGTCAGCTTGCGAGGCAAGCGGAAATCACTGAGCTGAATCCTGAACTGGCTTCGGAGGCCATGCAGGCCCTCGACGAGGCCGTGCGGCTGGCGACGTCGCAAGACGAACCGGTCATTCGGTTGTATCGGGCTGACGCTCGGCTTGCCCAGGGCGACGACGACGGAGCGCTCGAAGACCTCGAGGCCGTGGACCGCGACGTGTTATCACCGGACCTGCAGGCGCTCTACGACCAGCTGGCACGTTCCCTCAACTAGGCCAGCCCCACCCCAACATCTGTGAGCCTCAGACCGCGCATAACGCGGCGAGATCGTCCCAAATCATGGGGGAAGGGGGAGAGTCAGACGCCGTGATTGGTTTCGTACCAAGGTTTGATCGAGTTGTTGATCATTTCGATACGTTCGTCAAACGGGATGAACGCACTCTTCATGGCGTTTACCGTCATCCACCGAACCATCTTCCAGTCCCAGTCGAAGGCGGCTGCGCACGCGGCGAATTCGTGCGACAGGCTGGTTGCGCTCATGAGTCGGTTGTCGGTGTTCATCGTGATTCGGAACGACAGGTCGGTGAGTAGCCCGATCGGATGTTCCTCGATTGATTTCGCGGCGCCGGTGTGGACGTTGGAGGTGGGACAGACCTCGAGCGGGATACGGCGATCGCGGATATACGAGGCCAGCCTGCCCAGATCGACTGATCCATCTGCGTGCACCGTGATGTCATCGACAATGCGAACGCCATGCCCCAGACGTTCAGCGCCGCAGTACTGGATGGCTTCCCAGATAGAAGGCGGGCCGTACGCCTCGCCGGCATGGATCGTGAAGTGGAAGTTCTCTCGTTGGATGTACTGGAACGCATCGAGATGTCGAGTTGGCGGGTTACCCGCTTCGGCACCCGCAATATCGAACCCGACCACGCCCTGGTCTCGATGTCGAACCGCCAGTTCAGCGATCTCTAACGAACGAGCGGCATGGCGCATAGCGGTGACCAGCGTGCCGACCCGGATGCCCTTACCCGCAGAGCCGTCGGCAAAACCGTCGACGACTGCCTGGACGACGTCGTCGAGGCCCAGACCGTTTTCGACATGTAGCTCGGGAGCGAAACGGACCTCGGCGTACACAATGCCATCGGCCGCCAGGTCCTCGGCGCACTCGGCAGCAACGCGGTAGAGGGCATCGCGACTCTGCATGACACCAACGGTGTGGGCAAAGGTCTCAAGGTACAACGTCAGATCGAGTCGGCTCGCCCCTCGGACCATCCATGTCGCGAGTTCGTCGGGATTGCTCGTAGGCAGTTCATAACCCGAGTCTTTCGCAAGGTCCACTACCGTCGACGGGCGCAAACCGCCATCGAGGTGATCGTGAAGGAGGACCTTGGGTGCGACGCGTACTTCGTCGGTCGTGAGTTCCATACCAGAGTCTAATCAGGCGATGTAACGCTTCGCAGGAGCACCGTTGGTGGCGATGTAGCAGCGTAAACGACAGGGAAGGGAGGGATTAGGGAGTTTGGGCCGACGGGCGAGCGATAGCTGGTGGTTCGGGGTAATAGGTGCCGGACTCGATGCGGTCAGTGGAGTTGTCGAGCGACCAGATCGAACCTTTACCGCAGCCTCGGCCTTCGAGTCGGCTGCCCCCAACCTCAAGGTTGCGCAAGACATCAGGGATCACATCGCCGTGGCTGCAAAGCACGACGGACCGGCCGGTGAAAGAACGTACGTAGGCAATCGAGCGGGAGCTCGAAGCACCTTCGAAGAGTTCTGTTGCAATCTGTACCTGGAGTCCGAGTCGCTCAGCGAGCGGCTCAACCGTCTGGACACATCGCACGGCAGGGCTTGAAAAAATCGCCTCGACGTCGTCACAGGACCACTCGGCAGCGATTGTCTGCGCCTGGTGGCGACCGCCATCATCGAGTTCGCGTCGGTCATCGAACGGGTCGAGGCTGCTGCGGACACCTGCGACAGCATGACGGATCAAAAACAACGGCACGACTAAACGGTATCCAGCTTCACTCAAGCCGCCAAGCGCGAAACCCATTCGATAGCCTCAGAGACAGACATCAGGCGTATCGTCTGATCCGCACGAACCAGTTTCTCCCCGACTCAGAGGTACACATGGCCGTCACCGAAGCCGAAGTTATTGAAGCACTCCGGCCGGTCGAAGATCCCGAACTCCATCGCAGCATCGTTGACCTGGGCATGGTGAAGGAAATCACGATCACCGACGGTCATGTCAACGTCGTGATTGCGCTCACCATTGCGGGATGTCCGCTGCGAGCCGAGATCGACAATCGGGTCCGCACCGCAGTCGAAGTGCTCGATGGTGTCACCACCGCTGCTCCCGAGTTCACGGTCATGAACGACGACGAACGTGCTGCAGTGCGTCAGATGCTGCAAGGCGACCCATCGGCAACTGCTGGAAGTCAGGAAGCCCATGGCCACGCCGAAGGCCGAGCGATTCCCATGGCCGACCCGGCGTCCAAGACCCGTGTTCTGCTGATCGCTTCGGGCAAGGGGGGAGTCGGGAAATCTTCCGTTACCACCAACCTGGCCGTGGCCCTGGCAAACCGTGGCCACAAGACTGCCATCATCGACGCCGATGTATGGGGCTTCTCCGTGCCACGAATGCTCGGTATCGACCGGCCACCAGTGGTTATCGACAGCATGCTCATCCCGCCGTCGGCGCATGGCGTGAGTGTCATTTCTATGGGCTTCTTCGCCGAAGAAGACCAGGCAGTGATCTGGCGTGGGCCGATGCTCCACAAAGCACTCGAACAGTTCCTGACCGACGTGTACTGGGACGAACCCGACTTCCTGCTGATCGACCTGCCACCAGGCACCGGAGACATCTCGATTTCGATGGCCGGTTTCCTGCCTCGTGCCGAGGTCTATGTCGTGACTACGCCCCAGCCCGTCGCTCAAAAAGTCGCACAACGCGCTGCGACCATGGCTGACAAGGTGAATCTCGAAGTCCGGGGTGTTATCGAGAACATGTCGTGGTTCACCGGCGACGATGGCAAACGATACGAACTCTTCGGTGCTGGTGGTGGCGCTGAGCTCGCCGAGAAGTGCGAGGTGCCTCTGCTGGGCCAGATCCCACTCACACCAGCGCTTCGCGACGGCGCCGACAATGGCCGCCCAATCGTGGCCGTCGACCCCACGAGCGAGGCTGGAGCCATCTTCGCATCGATTGCTGAGACCATCGATGTTGATCTGGCGCCCAAACGCCGGTACAACGCTGAACTTAAGATCATCTGATTCTTTGCCGTAGGAGGCACCCATGGACATCCGTATTGGCATCGTAAATGCGCCCCGCGAGGTCGCCGTTGAATTGCCCGACGACAGCACTGCCGCTGACGTCAAAGCAATGGTCGAGGCTGCTGTATCAGCCGGCGCCGGCCTGGTGTGGCTCACCGACAAGAAGGGCCGCGAGGTTGGCTTCCCAGCTGACAAGATCGCGTACGTCGAAATCGGCGCCGCCGAAGACCAGCGCATCGGCTTCAGCTGACGGGTAGTCCGGCTTTCGACTCGTTCCTCGCCGAAACCCTGTCGGAGATCTGATTGTCTGTGGTCCCGGCGGGTTTGTGGTTTTCCCCGCTCGCCTTGGGCCGAGCAGTACGTACACGCGACACAACCCGGCCCTAGGGCCGGGTTGTGTTGATTGGGTGGTTAGTTACTACGAACCGGTTGCTAAAGACCTGCTTGGGCCTCGGCTGCGGCGAGGCGAGCAGCGCGGCGTGCCGCAGCCCGTTGACGACGGATTACCCGACGTTCTTCTTCACCGAGCCCACCCCAGACACCAGCGTCCTGGTTGGTGTCTAGCGCAAACTGTAAGCAGTCCTCCATGCAAGGGCACGTGGTGCACACTTGTTTGGCGGCTTCAATCTGGTCAATCGCTAATCCCGTCGTTCCGATCGGGAAGAAAAGCGATGGATCAGTGTCCTTGCACGAGGCGTTTAGACGCCAATCGTGCTCGCTTGGGTCGTACTTCGGCATCGTTAGTGCCAATGGTCCCCCTCATAGACGCAGCAGATAACAGGCTGCCGCAATTTCCCCCTGGAGTTGGCCGAATTGGCCACCCAATAAGAACATACCTCGGGTTCTGTTTGTCTCACAAGGCCCAATTGCCGCGAATCTCACGCAATTTTTCTGCAAATGTAGAGTGGGAAGCACGACCAGCAGGAGTTTCGGCAAGATGACAGCGCGACCGCAGCAAACCCCCGGTCCCATCGTGTGTGGCCATCGCGGCGCTCCCGCGGTCGCGCCTGAAAACACGCTCGCCGGCTTCGCAGCAGCGGCCGAGCGTGGTGCCACCTGGGTCGAATTCGATGTCCGTCCAACCGGCGATGGCCAACTAGCGATCCACCATGATCCAGCGACGGCCGCCGGGTCCCGGGTCGGTTCCACGGCCTACGCCGATCTGGACTTGTCGATTCCTCGTTTCGGCGATCTGGTCGCCTCTGCTCCGCACCTTGGTCTTGACATTGAGATGAAGACCGACGACATCGATATGTCGCTCGAGGCTTTTGCCGAACTGGTAGCTCACGAAATCGACACCCACTGCGCCGAATCGGCTGAACTGATGGTGACCTCCTTTGATGCCGAAGCACTGCGGTTGTTCCATGACAAGCGGCCAGATATCTCGACTGGGTTGTTGTTCTGGGAACGGCCCTTCGAGGAAGCATTGGCGATCGCGCTTGATGCAGGGCACAGCGCTCTCGCTCCGTGGATCAGGGTGCTTGACGCAGAGATGGTTGCGCGGGCGCGTGCCGTCTCACTTGGTGTCGTGACCTGGACCGTCAACGAACCTGCTCAGGTCGCGCTTGCCTCGTCGCTTGGTGTTGACATGATTATTGGCGATGACCCGGCCGTGATTCTGAGCCATCTGTAGCCATGCCTGCGCAGGTATCGAACATGCTCTGTGGGCTCACCTGTTCGATCTAGGCGATGTTCGACGGTGCAGCGTTCGTCGATAGTCCGGCCACCGTCAAGGCGTGGGCCGCTGATGTTGACGTCAAGCTGGCCAAGACCCAGGCCGTCATTATCGACCACGGTGGGGTCGAAGAAGTGCGCCCGGTGGTGGCGTACGCCCGAGGGTCAAGTGATGGTTGACGTGTCGATAAGGTCGGTACGGGCCAATCGCAGCGCATTGGGGTGGTGATGGAATGTGATCTCATCGAAGTTGCCGATGAAATCGCCATCGACCTGCACCGGCACGGGGCGGCGCGCGCGAAGCGTGGCGGCGTCAAGATCTGTGCGTAGGTCGAGGAATCTATTGGCGGTGAGTCCCGCAGGAGGTCGGAGTGCATCGACGACGATTCGCAAGAGATGCGAACTACGCAAAGTGCGCAGGGTTACAACTGCGAGTCCACGATCGAGTGTTGCTCCAGGGGCCACATGGAGCGGAAGGTTGCCGAGATAGGTGTACGGATCGGTATTGAGACAGATCGTGAAGTAACCATCGTCGACCCGGCCGTCGGCGAACTCAATCGAAAATGCAGGTTCGCTGCGGTCGTAATGACGCAACCAGGTTTTGAGCGCGGCATAGACGAAGAGTGGGTGGTTGAGGTAACGCTTGAGGTCGCCTTGACGTTCGACCTGTTCGACGACAGCGGCATCGAAACCGACACCGGTGTGGAACAAGAAGTACCTGCCGTTCACGCTGCCGATACCGGCCGGCTGTATCAAGTCTTGTTCGATGGCAGCAAGCGAGTATTTGACGGCTTCTTGGGGTTCATCGGGCAGCCCCAACGTGCGACAGAACACATTGGTGGATCCGCCAGGCAGCGGCAACAGCGCACACTCGGTATCGACCACGCCGTTCGCTACCTCGTTGACGGTGCCGTCGCCGCCGAGCACCACGATGCCATCGATTCCGCGCCGGGCAGCGTCTTCAGCCAGTCGTGTCGCGTGATTACGACGAGTCGTTTCGACAACCTGAACGTCGTGTGACTCGCCAAGCGCACGCTGAACGAGGACTTGCGTCCGGGGCGAAACCGACGACGCAAACGGGTTCACAATGAGAAGAAGTTGCACAACAACCGCAGTCTCGCCCGGAACGGCGCAAAAAGAAATACGAATTTCACAGCCGTAGGGATTGTGAAGTTGTGCACGAGCGCCCCAGACTGCATACATGAAGGTTGCAGTTTGCGTGAAACAGATTCCGGACCCGGCTGACCCCGGTGCACTTGACCCGTCTACCAAGACGCTCAAGCGTGACATGAAGCTCATTCTCGACGAGTCAGATAGTTATGGCGTCGAGATGGCATTGCAGCTTGTCGACGCTGCCGGTGGTGGCGAAGTCACCCTGGTGTCGATGGCTCCCAACGGCGAGGTGAACGGTCTTCGAACCGCACTCGCTATGGGTGCTGACAAAGCCATCTTGATTAGTGATGAAGCACTGGCAGGTTCCGATGCGCTCGGTACCGCCAAGATTCTCGCCGCCGCTATTGCTCGTGCCGAGCCCGACTTGGTGCTTGCCGCCACAGAGTCGAGCGATGGCTACACCGGCACGGTTCCCGAGCAGATCGCCGAGCTCATGGGTTTGCCGTCGGTTACCTTCGCGAAATCGATCGAGACCACCGATTCTGGTGTGAACGTCAAACGTCAGACCGAAGCCGGCTTCGACGATGTGAGCTGCCCGCTTCCTTGTTTGGTGTCGGTGACAGCCGGTGTGGTTGAGCCTCGTTACCCGTCGTTCAAGGGCATCATGGCCGCCAAGTCTAAACCTGTTGATCAGCTCACGATTGCCGATCTGGGCATCGATGCTGGTTCCGTTGGTTGGGCTGGCGCAGGCCAGGGAATCATCGCTGTAGAAGAAGCGCCAGTTCGTGAATCTGGCGAGATCATCGAAGACGAGGGCGAGGCGTACCTGCGCATCGTGTCATTCCTCGAAGAGCTCAAGGTCGTCTGAGGAGGCTTGTTATGTCTGTAGGAACTGTTTGGGTATTTGCGGAGGTCGCCGAAGGTTCGGTCGCTTCTATCACTCTCGAAATGCTGGCCAAGGCCCGCGAAATCTCTAGCGACGTTGTCGCAGTTGTCGGTGGCGACGGCGATGCCTCTGCTGCCGAACTCGGTGCTCATGGCGCAACCAGCGTGCTCGCAACGGGCGATCTCGGTGGCGCACTGGCAGGCCCGTCTGTAGCTGGCGCAATGGCAGCTGCCATCGAAGGCGGCGCTGCACCTGTAGCGATCATGTTTGGCACCACCTACGGTGGCCGCGACGTTGCAGGCCGACTCTCGGTCAAGCTTGACGCATCGGTCATCACCAACATCGTCGACCTTGCTGACGAAGACGGCCTTGTCGGCACCGAACCAATCTTCGGTGGCGCTTCACTGGTCAAGACCAAGTTCACGACCGACAAGCCGGGCATCTTCTTGATCCGCCCAAAGTCCTTCGAAGCATCCGAGACCGGCGGCGGCGCAGCAGCTGTAACCGCAATCGCTGTTCCTGACCTCGGAGCGACTGGTGCCGCCGTGGTCACCAACTCCTTCGTTGAGCAAACCGAAGGCCCGAAGCTCGACGAAGCAGCTGTTGTTGTCTCCGGTGGCCGTGGTCTTGGTGAAGCGGACAGTTACGCACTGGTCGAGAGCCTTGCATCAGCGCTCAACGCTGCACCTGGCGCAAGCCGTGCGATCGTTGACGCTGGCTGGGTTCCTTACAGCTATCAGGTTGGACAGACCGGCAAGGTCGTTAAGCCTGATGTCTATATCGCTGCTGGTATCTCTGGCGCCACCCAGCACCTGGTTGGGATGAAGGGCTCCAAGACGATCATTGCGATCAACAAGGACTCTGAAGCCCCAATCTTTGGTGTTGCCGATCTGGGTATTGTGGGCGATGTTCACAAGGTCCTGCCACAACTTCTCGAAGCTCTGGCAGCCCGAGCGTAATTCGCTTTTCGCTCGCTCCTTACGAAACGCCGCAGCCAAAGGCTCTGCGGGCGTCAGGAGTTGCGCTACAAATTGTTTTGCACATCTGCGACGTTGAACCTGCTTGGCGGGGTCAACGTCGCAGATCGCGTTTTAGTGAGCAGGGCTGGTGAGCAGCGTTAGTACGCAGGGATTTGGTGCTCGCCGACCAGGGGTGCGGCCACCTTGGCGCCTACACTTGGTGCGTGGCTGCATTCGCACTCAACCTCTTGGCGCTACTTATCGTGCTCGGATTGTGTTGGGGCGCCATGATGTGGCTTTCTGGGCGTTTCCACGGCCAACGCCAGCGCTCGAGCGTCGAGTACGAAACCGTGATCGAGTTTGATGATGCCAAAATCACCGGGCGAGGCGAACGAGATTTCGGCCGGGGCATCGATCCGGTGTCTGCGGCCTCGTCAGAGATGCCTTGTGCTGTCTGTGATGGCGTAGGCGCGCATAGCTCACAGGGAAAGCTTGCGCCATGCCCAGAGTGCTACGGCACCGGTGTGGTGAGGTAGGCACACCCCCAGTCCGCACACGACGGCGCTCGGCCTCAGCCTGCACCCGGCAGCCTGCACCGGGCAAGCTAAGAACTTTTCAGCGAAAGAGTGTCGAACGTTCTTCGTTTCCGCTTTGGACTCTCGTGACATACCCAGAACGAACGATCGTCTCGTGGGGTATGAATCAGCGAATGTTGGTGGCCAACGACCGCGTCGATCAGATGAGGCTGATCAGATGAGGTCGATCAGATGAGAGCGTTGGCGGAGTCGGTTAGACGATGGGCCACGGCCAACGACGGCCCGTTGGGTCGGTAGGGAAGTGGCCGCTACGAATGAGGATTCCCGCTCGGTCGAGGGTGGCCTCGACCTCTTCCTCGTCATCGAGTAGGTCGATGAGATCGTCACCCACACCAGCATCGACGAACGTGTTCAGGTCGGCGCGAATGGCATCGGGGATCGGTTCGCCGGCGAAGTCCCACAGGACCGTACGTACCTTGAACTCGGCATGGAACGACAGTCCATTATCGATAGCCCAGATATGGCCGTCTTTGCCGAGCAACACATGGCCACTTTTGCGGTCAGTGCTGTTCGCCACGATGTCGAAGGCCGTCAGTTGTTGGAAGGCGCCTTGGAACTGAGGTTCGTCATTCAAGGTCAGGTAGTGCTCTTCGAAGTTGCATGGAATGAACAGCTGCAAGGACCCAGGTCCGACCGGCCCGTCGACAAGGACCGTTGGTGGCACCAAGTCCCACCCAATGGCTTTCGCGAGTTCGTAACACGCCACCTCGCGGCGGTAGAGGCCACTGGGGAAGTCCCACAGCGGCCGTTCCCCACGATGTGGCTTGTAGACGGCCTGCACGATCTGGCCGTCGCTCTCGACATCGCACAACAAGGTCGTGTTCGAACTCCAGGGCATCTGGCCCAGAACTTCGATCTCACCCTGACGCAGGATCTGCTCGGCCTGATCGTTCGGAATCGGTTCGCGATCGCGAAACGGTGATTCGTCGTCGCTCACCGCATCAATTCCAGCATGGGCACCAGCCGTCGCTGGTATTCAGCGGCTCGGTGCAATAGGGGCAGGGCGGCCGCCCTGCAGACACCAGGTTGGTGGCGTGGGTGACAAACGCAAGCACCTGACCTCGAGTCAGCTGGAAGCGGCTGGTTGCGGGAGAGTCGTCGTCGTCGTTCAGCATCATCTGCTCGGCCCATAAGGCGACCCGATCGCGGCTCTCGACGTAGGCGACACCCATGGATGCCACAGCCCATTCAGGCTCGACAGGTGTTGCGAGGCCAGATGGCCCGGGCACAGAGCCAGCTTCGGGCTCGGGTAGATCGGTGAGCATGTTCGCCAGATACTCGGCGAGTGCGATGACCTGCTGCTTCTCGACCTTGAGCGTGACAATCTGGGTTCCGGCTAGCGCCTGGATGAAGAAGGCTCGGTCACCAGCGGGCCCGACGGTGCCGGCCACGAACGCGTCGACGTCGGGGAGATCGAATGAACGATCGAGCGAACTCATGATGGGACGAGGGAGGTCAAGTCATCACCGGTGGAGTTGACAGCAAGCACGATCGGCCCGGTCTGGCCGTACATGATCGCGGTTACGGAACATGGCGAGACGACGATCCGTTGGAACTGATCGAGGTGGGTGCCCATGGCAGAAGCAATCGCTGCCTTAATCGTGTCTGCATGCGAAACAGCGACAACCGTTTCGCCGGGGTGTGCAGCCACAATGTCGGTCAGAGCGCCGGTAATACGTGCTTGCATCTCCGGGAACGATTCGCCCCGGGGAAAGCGGAACCCGCTGGGATAACTCTGCACCGTGCGCCATTCGGGGAGTTTGCGTAGGTCGGCGAGGTTCTTGCCCGTCCAGGAACCAAAGTCGCATTCGTTCAGGCCATCCCGTGTGCGGATGCGGCATCCCGTTGCCTTGGCAATGGGGGCTGCGGTTTCCTGGGTGCGCTCCATAGGCGACGCATAGACCGCCGACACCTTCTTCAGTGCGCCGATGCGCTCGCCAGCCTTGAGTGCCTGGGCCAGACCTACGTCGCCCAAATGCAGACCTTTTGCTCGCCCAGGCAACACCTTGCCTGTCGTGGGAGTTTGGCCGTGACGCACCAAGAGAATGGTGGTCATTGCTGGTGGGGTGGATGATGTGCTCTTCTTACGTGCCATGTGGCTTCAAAAACTAGCGTTGTCAGCGTGAATGCACTGCACCAATTGGAGATTGAGGTCGAGAACTGTCGGCGTTGTCCTCGATTAGTTGCCTGGAGAGAACAGGTAGCGGTCGAGAAACGAGCGTCGTTCCGAGACGATGAGTACTGGGGAAAGGGCGTGCCCGGTTTCGGTGACCCTGCAGCTGGACTGATGGTTGTTGGCCTCGCCCCGGCAGCGCATGGCGCCAACCGCACCGGGCGTATGTTCACTGGTGACCGCTCAGGTGACTGGCTCTACCGAGCCATGTATCGCGCCGGCTTCGCTAACCAGCCAGACAGCATCCACAAAGACGATGGCTTAGAACTCACGAACGCATGGGTGACTTCACCGGTTAAATGCGCACCTCCAGCGAATAAACCCACACCCGACGAACGGGCCAACTGTCGTCCGTTCCTTACTCGCGAGTTCGAATACTTGAGCGAGCTTCGTGTGGTCGTTGCGCTTGGGGGTATCGGGTATCAGGCAGTTGCCCAGCATCTGGGTGTGAAACCACGACCGAAATTTGGCCATGGCGTCGAGGTGCCGTTGGAATCGGGGCTCACAATCTTGTGCTCCTATCACGTGAGTCAGCAGAATACGTTCACCGGCCGCTTGACCGAGGACATGCTCGACTCGGTGTTCTCTCGCGCTCAAGAGATTGCTTCGACCGGGGTTCGATGAAATCCGGATAACCTTG
>Ga0206131_10001548_pt1 | contig 29539 bp, 22 predicted proteins | sample Helgoland_Spring_FD_148636 | JGI IMG/M metagenome (GOLD analysis project Ga0206131, IMG submission 148636) | Pelagic subsurface seawater microbial communities from Kabeltonne, Helgoland, North Sea - Helgoland_Spring_Bloom_20160517_1 | ecosystem: Environmental > Aquatic > Marine > Epipelagic ...
AAATGAATATTGTTTATCAAATGTTTGGCCTGTATTATTATCTGTTACTGTAATTGTTGCACTACCACTATCTGCAGTTATTGATGATGGAGTGAATACTCGTTGATTACTATTTGTTGATTGTATTAATTCTATACTTGAAGAAGTTGCAGATATACTATATGTTTTACCACTTGTACCGAAATTATATTGGTCTGCTCCCCTAAAGAATCGTGTTTCAAATGCTCCATCTTGGAAATCACTTGTTACTACTGATTCAGATGTTGCTGAAAATACATGGGCTTCGTTTGTTAAGAATACGGTAAATGCATCTGAACCTGATTGTACTGCAAATACATCTATATTATCAAATACTCCAATATCAGAACCACCTTGTTCCCTAACTCTTACTTCGAATAAACTAGTATCTCCTCTTTGTGGATATCCTGAACTTGATATGATTACTTCCGATGTTGTTGAAAATGGATGTATTTCAGCTCCACCACTTAAGAATTGAAATTCTGGTGTATTAAAGTTTTGTGCAGAACCACTAAGTGTAAAATCTTGATTTGCTGGAAATAAATTACCATCACCATCATATACTATTGCATATTTTGTTGAAGATAAAGATACTGCTCTTGCATTAGAACCACTTGCACCATTTATACCATCAACTCCAATCTTTGAAACTGCTAAATCAAATCTTACTTTTTTACCAGTTACATATGTTCCTTCCGAATCTACATAATCTAATGATGCAGAACCTATTATACTATTAAAAGATGAGGTTAGTGAACCAAATGTTAAAATGTTATCCGAATTAGTAATTGAACCAGAATCTACAAATAAACTATTAATATTAAACTTTTGTGCAAGTACATCACCACCACCACTTAGATTACTACTATCAAATGTATATTCATCTCCACCTTCTTGTACTATTACTTCCATTGTTTGTGGACTATCATATCCTAATGAACTTGAATTAATTGTTTGTGTTGATGGAGATATTTTAGTTAAAACAGTTGGTACTGCCTTTTTAGATTTTGTATAAGATACAATCTTTTGAAACGATTGTGTTGTAGAATTATCTCCTGCTAAATAATCTATTGTAAGTGTTAGCGAACCACTATCTTTTGCAGTTTCAAATGCTGATATAGAGTAATTAGCAGTATTTGGAGTTGTATCAGTTGGTGTTACATTATCTCCAATAGATGAGGTTATATTAAATGTATTTTTAGTTCTACCACCCAATTCATCATCGTGTGTAATTTGATTACTTCCAATAAACATCTGCACCGAACCACTTGATGGTGTTAAATCTCCTAAAACTTCACCAGTTGATTTTGCTGGAAAAGCTGTTGATTCATTTGAAAGTACAAGTGAAACTGCATCAAAGTTTACTACCTTAGATAAAGTAATTTCATCTGATTGTTCATTTCCAAATACATCAGAACCTGTAAACTCATAAGTTACTTCATCAAAGGAGTTGGCTGAAAATGATTCAGAAAATTCTGTTGCAGAAATTGTATAGGTATCTATACCATTTACGGTATCTATGAATGTTAAACCAGGGTTATTACTACCACTATTAACTTCAATAGGAGTAACTAAAGATGCTAGGTTTTTTCTCTGTGCTCTTACAGTTATACTTTGTCCACTTGGTTTTGGTGAAAGAGTTGTTGGTTCGTATATAAATTGATTTGCATTAGAAGTTACTATAAGTTGAGGTGCATTATCACCATCCTCTAATCTATACACCGTTTCAAATTCTTCTAATCCATCTAGTGAAGCAGTATAAATAATAGAACCAACTACAACATCAGCTTCACTACCACTAAAGTTTGCTATTGTAATTATAGAACCTGCTGGAGTAATACTTGTTAAACCACCAGGATAATCACCACCATAAGAACTTGGGTCTATATAATTACCATCTTCATCAAATGCAGAAGATGCGAATGTTACTGAACCTGTTAAGTTTTGTTGTGATGTTTTAAATTGTATTTGTTGAAATGGTGGATTTCCAATAGAACCACTTGAAAATCTAAATGCGTTTCTATCTGATTCAAAAGTGAATAATTTACCACTCGTTGGAAAATCATTACCACCATCAAATTCTTTTGTTGCTAAAACATCAACTGGTATAAAATTATTATTTACATCATAAAATTCAAATCTGAAATCGAATGTTTCTGTTGCTGTTTTTCTTGGTATATCTTGTATAATAGTAAACTCATCTGGTGAGAATGATGTATCTTGTGCGTTTCTTAAAGATATATTTGAAATATACCAATCATCACCTTGAACTTCAAACACCAAATTAGCACTACCAGTATTTGTTGATATTATGTTTTGAGATATATCTTGTTTTGATTGATATATTGCAGAACCACTTACTGTTAGGAAATCTTGTGTAAACTCTGATGAACTGAAAAATGCTCTTACAGATTTATTTGTATCATCTATTGAACCACTTAATAAAGTTTTAAAATTTAATGTATATTCTACATCATTTGATACTTCTATTGAACGAGATGTTATAAATTGCTGAACACTCCCACTATCATTATTATAATCAATATGAACTGCTTTAAATAATACAGATGAATCTACTGATATTGGATGGTCATTTGAAGAACTTACCCAATAGTTTGAAATATTATCATTTGTTAGTTTTCCATAAAAAACTTCTGTATCTGTTGTTGTAGTTACATCTCTTAATAATTCTTGAGATTCTAATTTAGCTTCTTGAACGAAAGCAAAATCTCCAACAGCATTTCTAGATTTTCTAAATATTTTAACTCTGGCAACATCACCAACAAAAGTTTTTAATTGTTTAATATCTATCTTAGCAAAAGAACCTGTTATTGAAGTTTCTCCTATTGTTTCATTTTCTATATCTTGGTATGATACTGAAAATGCTTCTGATGAAAACTTTGCAACATTACCATTTGTATCGGTGTGGGGTATATCAACTATTACATCCGTATCGTTTAAAACTTCAATAATTGTTGAATTATAATTTAGTGATGGAATCGATATAATATTTTCATCAACATCAGCATCCCATGTACCAGAAGTTCTTTGTAATAAATAATTTGTTCCTGCTCTCCATTCTGATAAATTTTGACCTAATGGTGGTTGTAGTGGAAATCCATTTACATTACCAGTATCTGTTGTATCATTTATTGTTTTACTAAATATTGGTTTTACAATTTCTGATATGGTTACGATTGGTCTTTTATAAAATCTTACAATTGTTTCGTTTGCAATGTTTTTATTTACCTGTATCTCTCTTTCCCACTTAACATTGTAAATACCATCCCAGTCTAAAGGAATTGGTGTTGAAACTTCATCTTGACCAATAAAGTTTTTTAATTCTCCTAATATAGTAATTTTACCAATACCAATTGGAGTATCATCATATACATGAATAGAAACTAAAGTAGAGTTTCCTTCGTAATATTCAGGTGCACCTTTACCTGGTTCGAAATATATTGGATTTCCCTCAACATCAAGAATTTCTATTTTTACTTCTGATGTTTCTTTTAGATATTCAGACCCTTCGATTAAAAAACCATTTTTACCACCTGTAAATGTTTCTTTTAATTCTGTGATTTTGAAGTATTCAGAATTTGGTAAAGTATCATTTTCAAATACTTCAAAGTTTGATAGGTTCTGAAAGGGTGCGAATTTTTTAATAATAGCCATATAAGATTCCTTGTTTTCTTATATAAATATTATCTAAATATATTTATAAATATATATTATATAGAATTATATAGATTATGGGAAAATACACTACAATACAAGTTAAAAGAGAGTTATATAAGGAATTACACGATTACTGTTGTGAGAATGGGTATTCTAAAGCAGGATTAATTGAACGATTGATAAAACAAAGAATTACTCAACCTAAACCTAAAAATGTTTTAAGAGTTTCTAAAACTTAACATTTGAGAATCCGTTTTCTTTTTTAATCTCAATCAATCCATCAGAAACATCTCTCATCGAGTCAATGTGTGATATCACCATTACGAAATCAAATTGAGTTTTAAGGTATGTGAATAACATAAAAAGGGATTGTAAGTTCTCACTATCTAAAGTACCAAATCCTTCATCTATGACAAGGAAATTGGGTCTTGGTAGGTTACATACATTAATTAACGCAACTCTGATTGCTAAACCACTAATGAATCTTTCCATTCCACTACACATTTCCAAACTCCACCTCTGGTCTCCATACACTAAATAAGCGTTAATGTTTTTACCTTCCATTTCTAACTGCATTCCAAATTCAACAATTTGTGCAAGAATATTGTTTACCTCACCCTCAATCATCGGTAGAGATTTTTCAATCAATTCATACGAAACACCATCTTTAGAAAGAGCATTTAAGTAGAAATCAAATAATTTAGATTGTTCTTCTAATCCTTTTACTTCTTGAATTCTATCTTCAATAGTTTCCTTTTGGTTCTGTAATGCTGATACTTTACCATTTAATTTAAGAACATCTGTATTTACTTTTCTCAAATCTTCTTTAGTAACATTCAGTTTTTCTCTTACCGATTGAATATCAGTTCGTATCTCTTTGTTCTTTATAATTTGCTTTTCATTCTTATAATATTCTTTTATAAGTTGTTTTTGTTGGGCAATTTGTTGTTTATTTCGTAATTCCTCAGTTTCAATTGTTGATAACTTGTTAATAAGTTGTGATATCTCTCTATCAATCTTATCTTCTTTTTCTTTTGCCTCTAAGTAATTTTTCCATTCATCTTTATATCCTTTTAAAGAATCAATGACCAACATCAGTTGTAATCTTGTCTTATCATTATCAGTAAATAACTCTTGATATTGAGATATATCAGCTTCTACTTTTTCTTTTTGTTGTAGAATAGTTTCAGAGTTTTCCATACAAATATCACACTCTTCATTATATTTGTGTTTATCTAAATGGTCTTTTCTTTCATATAAAGAATCTTTTTTAATATTGATTTTATCAATTGTAGATTCAATATCTCTTAGTTTATCTTTCGAATCTTTTAATTTACCAATACCAGCTTCTAATTCTTCTTCATCAAATTTATCAACGATTTCATCTAAAGTGATTTGTAATTCTTCTCTATGGGTAATTCTATCTTGTGTAGATTTTTTATCCGATTGAATTGTATCTCGTTTGGATTCGAGTAATTTTAATCGTTTTTCAAGTTCTTCAATTGAAACTCCACTATCTGCATTTAACTTTACGATTTTTTCATTTAGAGATATAATCTTTTTATTTAAAACTTCTTCTTCATCTTTTAATGTTTTTTGATTTAAATCCGTTAATTTGTAGAGGTTTTTATTTTCTTTTAAATCAACGTCGATATCCGCTAGTTTTTGAGTAAAATCATCGGACTTGAATTTTCTGATAAGTGTTGCATTATCTCTGTTTTCATCTGCTGCCTTTTGATATAATTTATCAAATATATCTACTCCAATAAATTGAGATAAGATTTCCTTTCGTTCTGATTGTGATTTATCTATAAAGAGTGCATTGTTTCCTTGTAAAGAAAGAGTAGTTAAAACAAAATCTTCAAATTTACCTAAGTATTTTTCAATGTTTTTATTGGTTTCTCTACGTTGTTCACCATTAAGTGATTGTACCACGCCAGCATCCTCTTTCCAGAAGTTTACATCTACTTTGAGGTTAGATTTCTTTCTTGTCCATTTAGCAGTTCTCTCGATGAAATATGAAACTCCATCGATTTCAAAATGAAACTTACAATAAAAGTTTTCTTTTCTATTGTTTAGGATGTTTTTTGAAGAATTGGTACGAGAAGTTTTATCGTATATACAAAAAGATAATGCATCAAATAAAGATGATTTACCACTTGCGTTTGGAGCAAAGATACCCATAACACCTTGTGCTTTATCAAATCGGATTAAATTACCTTCACCATACGAAAACATATTAGAGAATTCAAATTGTTTTGGTGTCCATAGAATGTTACCCATTGAATCTGAATCATCTATATGTGAATTTAGTTCTGAGTTGATTTCTGCAATCTTATCCAACTCTTCATCTTCTAACAAATACTGTCTTTCTAAGTAATCTCTGATGAGTTGATTTTGGAAGGTTTCATCTTTAACATTACCAACAATGTTTTTGTTTACCTTTTGATTTGTTTTTAATTGTCCGATTGTATCGGTTCTAGTTACAGTAACTTCGGCAACTTTGAATAACTTTTTTAGTTCAGTTATTCTTCTTTTCATATCAGAAGCTTCAGTCCTTGTGAATCGTAATCTTAATCTTGGATGTTTTGGAAGTTTTATACCAACTTCATCATAAACCCATTGAGGTATCTTACCATCAACTACATCAACTGTTAAGAATCCATAATCATTATGTAGATGATGTTCTGTAAAAGTTCTTGTTGGGATATCCCAAAGTAAGTATCCATGATTCTCAAGTAACTCACCATGATTTTGTTGAATCATAGAACCAGCATAAGCAATGTGTTCATAACCAGGTCCAAATGTTTGTCTTTTGTGAATATCACCCAACATGGCCATATCGAATCCATCGAACATATCCACTTGGAATGAGTTTGAAGAAACGGTATAGCCGATATCTGTTTGAGCTTTGTTTACTGGTCCATGAAATAAAACGATTGTATTTTCTCCATCAATGGTATCTCCTTTAGGCCAATTTTCCTTGTTATCCAATATAGAATAAACGCAGAAAGTAAGATTATGGATATTATAGACACCAGTATCACGAAGATAATGAATTCGATTATTTCCAAGATTTTGGATAATAGGTGTAAGAACATCGAGTCTATGGGAATTGTTCAGGTTACAATCATGATTACCTGTGATTAATACTACCTCTCTTAACTTTGCACACTCGGTAAGAAACCAACTTATTTCGTGTACAAGTTCTGGTGACATCTCTGTTTTTGCATGAGCGATATCACCTGCAATATAGATGAGAGAATCCTCTATATTATCTTGTTTAACTTGTTTTAAGAATTTTTTGAATACTAATTTGTATTCTTTGTGTCTTTGTAGATTTCTAATGTGTAAATCTGCAAGGTGGTAAACTTTATTTATAATCATAAAATTATTTTAAATAGTACTTTTAAATTTAGGTTGAATGTAATTTGATTTATTAAATTCAAAAGATTGCATTTGTAATTTTCTGTAATTTCTGTCTAATTGTGTTCTATGGTTAATATAGTATTCTCTTAATTCTAAGTTAGACATATTATTTATAATATCTAAATTAGATTTAAATTGTTCAACTATATCTCTTTGTGATGATTTTTCACTTATATCGAACAAATCATCTGCAAGCCAAAATCCTTTTCTTTTTAAATATTTTCGTGTTCCATGTGCACATAATAAAAGAGGAATATTAAAAGATGTAAATGGATTCCAAGATTTTTCACTTAAATGAATTTCTTCGTGGTCAGTATCTATAATAAGTTGTGTTTCTAATATACAAGAAACATAACTATTCATACAATATGGCAATGGTGGTAAATCTGGATTTACTCCACCATGACAACTCACTTCATATGGAGTATCTAATATTTTTGGTATATGGTGTTTTTTCCATTTTAATAAACTATCCGATAACTCACTATCTGAGTATGTAGATGAAAACCCACTATAAGCCAAATATGAATCTTTATCTAAACCAATATTGTGTGTATGTTTAAATACTTCAAATCGTTCTGGTTTATCAACTCCAATAAACATATTTAATTTTTTTTCTCTTATGTTATCAATATAAGGAGTAAGTATATTATCAATGTTTTTATAAAATGGAGTATGACCAATTCTATATCTATAATAGTTAAATACTTTATCAGAATCTTTTATACAAAATTTATTAGAGTGATATGTAAAATATTCATTATCTTTATATGATTGATAATTATCATCATCTACAAAAACAAATTTCACTTTATATTTCTTTGCTAACTTAATTATCTCTGCATCTGGAAAGTTTTGATAATTTAAATACTGAAAATCACATACAATCCAATCGTTTATATTTGGTTTTATTTCTTCTAAATGAGATTGTAATAATTTAAAATAATCATCATTAGGTGGCTGTTCATCTATAATATTTTTATCTTCAATCTTATCTTTAGTATCAAACTTATGAAAAGTAACTTCTTGAGTTGATGGTTGAAAATCAATAATATCATACCAAGCAGCATATGAACCCTTTCCAATGTGATGTGGTATTACATGAATCATATACCTTTTAATTTTTGTGATATAATATCGCTAAAATCAGTTTTCTCTGTTTTTTTTAATTTTGAATTAATTTTAGAGAAACCCATTTCAGATGCATCTTTATCAGTTGGAATTATATTTTTTGTAGAAATACCTTGATTACTAAATTGCATAGTATAACGTAAAGCTTGTTGTTGAGCATCTTCATCTAGTAAGATATTGATACTTTTTACTTCATTTTTAAATATGGCATTGTTTAATTTAGTAGGAATAAATTTACCTAATATTGGTATTACGTTTCTTTTTACTGCAATTGCATCAAATGCACCCTCTACTAAGGTTATTGGTTCATTCCAATTTATTTGATTTTCAAACATAATAACATTTTTTGAAACTGGTGGATTCTTGTATTTAAACTTTTCTTCAGAGTGTATAGAACGTGCAATGAAGTAATTGAGTCTATTATCCAAATCATAGGAAGGAATAATAATACGATTGGAATACATACCAGTATCACAATAACCGATATTATATCTTGTAATATCTTCTTTAGTAATACCCCTTTCTTCAACATACTTAAGAGCCTTTCTATAAACAGGTTTTATTTTACCTGTTGGTACTTTTAAAAGTGATTTAAATTCACTTGGTAATCGTAACTCTACTCTTTCATCAACAGTATCTTTATTGTAAACTACATAATCATCACCATAGATTTCAAATAACTTTTTCTGTTTACGAGAATCTACATGAAGTCTTTTTAATAATCTCTGTATTTTTCTTCCTTTTGCATCACAAACCCAACAATGCCAATATTGTGTTTTAATATTAACTTGTAGTTTTTTCTTATGATGATGACAAAATGGACAAAAGTGTGCTTGTTCATCATTTTTCATAGACGTACCCGGTCCTAATATCTCATCTAATATTGTTATAACTTGTTGTTTCTCGTGATGTGAAAGCATAATTTACCTATAAAACATTGTAAATATACAAAAAATTTATGTAATATCCAAATCTTTTCTAAAAAATTTACCTGAAATATTATCGTTTAAAGATAATTCATCTGATAATACTTCTCGTTTGAATAATTCTTCTACCTCATAATAAGTTAGTGATTTTGGAGTTTTACAAAATCGTAATATTTCTAATTGTAAACTATCATTAATTTTTTCTTGATTTCCATCCAATTTTGCAGCTTCTGTTTCATGAAACCATAATTGTACTTTTGTATTCGATGAACGATAATCCAACCATTTAGATTCTTTTACTACTTTTCTTTTTCGTTTGTACCCCTTTAATGGTGGTAATGTTCTTTTAGAGTATAAAGATTTTTTACCTATATAATATTCACCAGTTTGGTGATTTGTAATTTTATAGATAAATCCGATAGTACCCTCTGGCATATCAGATATTTCTGTTATACATCTACCTTGATAAGTCCAACCCATAGTTAAAAATTTTAAAATCATCTATGTACCTTTCTATTACCCACTCTGTCATCCAATTTTCTGTGTAATATATTTTACTATAATACTGTTCTTGGTTTAAATTTGGATGTCTATCGTATATGGGATTTCGGTTAAGATGCGGAAGTTTATTTATATAATTTAGTTTGTTAAAAATTTTGTTGCAATCGTTTACATAGTTTTCATATCTACCTATAAATGAAACCTTTTTATGTTGTGTTTCTCCCGCAGTGATAAAATAACTTTGTGGTAACAACCAAACATTGGTTGGGTCTACATTTTTTAAGTAATAACCAAAATCATGCTTAGTGTTTCCTTTTCTATATTCATCTTCAAACGCACTACAAATTCGTGTAAACGGATTTCTTACCATTGAAAAAATATAATAAGAATTATCACAATCTAATAAACGCAAGGAATCGTGCACCGAAATTTGTTCGGTGTTTTCATCCTTTAATAAAATACTTGTAATTGAAGTTCCACCTGTTTTTGGAATGTGCACATATGCCCATTTTAATTGGTGGTTTATTAGTAAACTCAAATTTAGAAATTTATCGTTCTATTGAATCTGAATATTTTTTTGTGGTTAGTTTACCACCTCTAGCTTTTTCTAAGTTTGATTCTTTTCTTATGTCTTTACCACCATCCAATTCAATAGGAGTTTTATCTCCATTTTTGTTTGGTAGTTTAGAAAAATCCGAACCTTTGTATAAATCTTCGATTGATGCCATTTAAACTATTCTTCGTTTTCTTCGATTTCAACTGTATGTATGATTTGAACGTTTCCATTGTCCTCATTTTCTTCTTTTAGTCTTTCAACTAATCCTTCATCGTTCCAAAAAAGATTTATCTCATCACCTTCGTTTCTTTCTTTGATTTCTTCGATTGATGCGTTTTCTATGATAGATTTTCCATCGATATCACAAATGTTATAAATTACTGCCATGTTTTTATTTCCTATATTTCTTTAATAATTCTTATATCTTCACAACCACCTTCACCTTTTTCTTCTAAAAGAACGGAAAAGATGTCGCTATCTCCTTCGTAACTATCGTACATATAGTAATTTAAATCTACTGAATCAAAATATTCTTGTACTTGTTCTTCTGTTAATTCTAGATTATCTTCTTGTACTTCTTTACTAATATTTAAAATTTGAAATGCCATAATGTTGTCTCCTATTTTATATAAATATAACTTTTTTTAATTATACATCAAATCTAACTATAAAATTTACATCATAATTAGGTAAGTTTTTTATTGGTTTGGGTAATTTTGCTACTGCAATCATATCACCATCTGTATCATATAATCCTATTGTACTTATGTATGTTGATAAATATGAACCTACTTTATCAATCGATGATGATTCATAATAATCATCCCAACTACCACTTATTGAATGATTAACTGAACCAGAATAAAATTCTCTTCGTTTAATACTATTAATTTCTGTTATTTTTCTTGTTCTTGCAGGAGAAATGTTTGGTATTGCAGTTGTTACAAAATCATAAGAACCACTAACTTCAACTTCTACCGCTGATGGGTTTTGTGAATAATTAAATTCACCTGCTTTTGCCGTAATTAAAACTTCTTGTTCTGTTATAGTTTCTATTGAACGATATTCTAAACTGTATGAAACCATGTTTGTAGAATCTCCTAAAACGATTAAACCATCTGAGTAAAATATATTACCGAAGCTTGGTGTATCGATATCTAATCCGTCAAACTCTAAAGGTGCTGATGTTTTTAAAATACCATTTTCTAAATCTATTAAAACAATATCTACTATATCAGTATCTACCCCAAATGTCATTGTTGCTATACCCGATTCTAAATCCAATGAGGTAATAGTACCTGTAAATGTTTGAGGAGGAGTATCGGCATCTTCTATTGATATTTCTCCCGTACTAAAATCTAAATTAGTTATAGTATATTGTGGTGTATCTGATGAAATTTTACCATCTGAAGTATCTCTATATATTATATCCGTATTGGTATCTAGTAATTGAACACTACCTGGTTTGATTCCTAACCCTCTCTTAGATTGTGAAATTGAGATAACTCTTATTTTATTTTCAAGTTCTCTTTCAGATGAAATTGAACCTAAATTATTGTATTTACCAAATGTATTAAAAATATTACCATCATTTCTATAATACTTGTGTTTTATTGATGCATATAAAGAATGATTAGATATTCCATTTGTAGTGGCTGCAGAAGAAGATTCAAACGCACCATCACTTGCTAACTCCCCAACATATATTGGTTCAGTAGCCTCAGTTTGTACAAACTTTTTGTGAACTTTAAAAGTTCTTAGGTTTATATTTGATTTTGGAATTGTTTTTAACATAATATTGTTACTCCTCTATATAAATATATGGAAACAAAAAACCCCACTCGTGGTGGGGTTATATTCGTGAACGTTACGTTTGCAACCGTAAAATTCGTGTTTATTAAAAGTCTAGTTTTACTTTGATTAATACTTCCTTATCAAATGATTTAGCAATTGGTTGAGATGTTTTAGCCACTGCTAACATTTCATTAGAATCACTATATAACCCAATAGTTGTAATAAATGTTTTTGGGTCTTTTTCAAAAGATGATTCAGCAAATGAATTATCCGAACCTGTTACAAATGATGGATTATTAGAAAAGTTAAATTCTCTATTTGTTGCTCTTATAAAGTAATGTGAAGTAGAAACATTTTCTGTTCTTCTTGCTTCAAAATCTCCACCACCTTTAATTGCATTGTATAATAAGAAATGATTTTTTGCTTCTGTAGCAACTCCATATCCTAATACACCACCTTCATCAGAATCTTTATCTATTGATGAACCAATTGATGATTCAACTGCAGATGGATTAAGAACTATAATTCCTTGGTCTGGATAAAATTTACCGAACCCTTGTCCTTGTGCTTGTGAACCACTTGAATATTTTGCTACTATTGTTGCTTCATTTTCTGAACCTAGATTAAGTGAACCACTTACTACATCAAATACTCTACCAGCTTTTCCAACTGTATCTGAGAATTTCTTTCCACTATCATCAATTAATGTAGAGATTCCATTAGAACCACTTAATTTCAATGACCAGTTTCCTGCATCCATTTTTTCTTTATATCTTGCTCTTGATAAATTAATAACATAAATATCATCTATACTATGAAGTGAACCTGAACTGTTTGGTACTTGAAATTTATCATCTCCTTGTTCTAAAAGAATTGATTTATATTGTGAGTAAGTTGCTTTAGTTGCCAATGTTGAAGAATCATCATTTGAAAGTGATACAGAACCACTACCAAATTTATGTCCATAAGCAACTGCAAATTGTACATCGGAAATGGCTGATGAGTCATAAGCATTTAAATAATAGTTTGAACTTGCTGCTACTTCTTGTGTTGAAGATGTAAAGAAAGAAGATAAACTTCCAGTATCTCCACTCCAAAGACCAGTAGTTACAACTTGTACTTTTCCGTTTACTTGGTCAAATTCACCAAATCTTTTGTAAATACCATTAGAGATTGAACCTCCAGTTGCACCTAATTTATCACCCCCACTTAAATATTGGTTGGTTATTTTTATTAATTGTTCTGAAGTAAGATTACCACCACTGGCTTGTAAATAGTTAGCCAACTCTTGTGTTAAATTTACTCCCGCTTGTCCTTGTATTTGTGCCATTTTATTTTTTCCTTGTTATTTTATGATACATATGTTACTGTTACAGGAATAGTTTGTGAACCACCTGTTTCGTTACCATATACTGTAATTGTTGTTGCAATTGTAGCAGTTATATTTGGATTAGGTATAAATGCAAATTTTGCTCCTAATTCAATTGCAGCAGTTGCAGTTATTTCATCTCCTAAGAAAGTAGGAACTGAACTAGCTCCTCCTGATAATCCGCTTCCAACAATACTACCTGCGTTTTTATCAGATAACACTACTGTATATCCACCATTTGTATTACCACTTGGTGAAGTTGTTGGTGTAAGAGATACTTGACCACTATTTTGATTTACTGTAATACTTGGAATACCAAATTCTACTTTTGGAATTTTTGTAGTACCCTTTGGAAGAGTAACTAACTTATATCTTAAAGTTTGTGTTTCATCTGGCGATGCTTCTGTGATTGGAATTGCTTTAATTGCAGCATCATAATATGCACTACCCTTTGGATGTGCTGGTTCATATAATGTGTAGTCAATCTCATCATCACCCAATGCGAACTTGGTGATATTAAGACCTTCTCCAGATGCAAGTTTTTCTCTACCCTTTTTGGTAAGAATTGCATCTACTGTAATTTCTGTATTATCTAAATATGCCATAGTGTTTTTTCCTATTATGTTTCAATATATAAATATAATGATTTTTGATTTTAGTAATTTTTTCTTTTAATATAAATATTATTCTACTTCTAATATTGGTTCACCTGAACCTCTACCACTCTCATTAACTCTAAGAGTATTTGGATTTGTAGTAAATGATTGAACAGGTGAACTACCATCTAAAGTAGTTGCACTTGTTTGTTTTGAACCATTAAAAAATGAATTTTCCATACCACTTGTTAAATCTCCTGTATTTTTGTAGTGTGTTCTAAATGCACCATTTAATGGAGTTACCTCTACAATATTACCACCTACAACTGAGCCAGATGTTTCATTTCCATTAGAGCCAGTAAATGGTAAAATATTTACTTTATGTCTAAACTTAGTTACTGTTTCCAATTCTGTATATAAAGATGCTGAATTTAATAATTTTGGTACCTTAACTGTATATGATTCTTTAATTAAAAATACTTTAGCTCTTTCCCTAACAAAGTTATTGTTTTTATCTAATTTTGTAATAATTGCATTTGAACCACTACCATACAATCCAAAACCAGCTACTGTTAATGAGTCGGGTTCCATTCCAATTTGTTGATACGCAGTTGAATCATATTCACCTTGAACCGATTGAGTAAACCTAGCATTGACCGAAATATCAAATCCTCCCATATCAGAACCAGAATTTCGTGTAATAGTTCCACTTGGAGTTACAGTATTAGATGCAGATATTATACTTTCATAATTATCCTTTGTTCCTACCAAACTACTACTTACTACATTTTGTATTTCAACTTCATATGAATCCTTTGAAGCACTTAAGAACACTTCTTCTTTTAAATCAAGTTCAACTAAGTAATCATCTTTTGATGATGTTACAACTAAATTATCTTGAATATTAATAGAAGTTTCAATTTTATTATTTTCTGCAGTTGGTTTTACTCTTTTAATTTTACTTCTTTCCAACATATGTGGTTCAATTAATAAACCAGTAGTAACCTTAGCTCTTGCAGGAACAAGGGATTCTAAGAGACTAAATAATGATTTATCAATATACCTCACTAATTGGATATACTCGTGGAAATCTACGTTATATCGATTAAAATAATACTTTCTAAAAGAATCTAATGATGAATAACTATCTTGGTAGTAATCACTTGGGTCTCCAATCAAATCATCTATACTAAAATCACCTATTGTTTTTACAATATCAAGATTTAATTCTTTTGCTGGTGAGAAAAATAATCCTAATTTATCTGAATCTAATGGTGCAGTATCGTATGATTTTTTTGTTGCTCTACTTCTATAAGATAAATCTGATGTTAATGTTTGTTCTTCAAATCTAACTTTATCTCCAACTGCTATTCCAACACTTGGTACATTTGAAGTATTTTTTCTATTGTAAAATGTAAACCCATGTGGATATGATGCTGATGGAAAATTAGATGCAGTTATAAAGTTTGCATAACTTGTATTAGGAGAAATATTTTCTATTGAACCCGATACCGAAGTTAATCCATCTGATGCCATTGATTGTGAAACAAGTGTGTTTCTCCAATTACTACCAGTTGAATTTAAATTTCTTGGATATTCAAAATCTATTCTTAATAATAAATCTTCAGTTGAAGAAGATATATGATTACCATCAATTGCATCTCCATTCAATGCATGATTTTCAATTCGTGATTCTGATAATGGAGCTGTCCATAATCTAATTTCGTCTATTGAACCAGTAAAATCTGAACCATCTCCACCTACAATCAATTCGTTTCCACTATTCCAATCACTTAAGTTTCCAATTGTAAATGATGCACTTGTTGCGTTTCTAATTCTTTCTTGAAATCCTTCCTTAGCATGAACTTCAAATGTTGTAGTAGAACCAGTTATTCTATTTACAACTATTTGTGTATAATCTTGGTTAAAGTAAGGAAAATCATCTGTTGATGCCGAATAATTAGTTGAACCAGATAATACGTTTAATTGTAAATTAGCATTTGAACCTGATGTATAATTTAAATCTAAACTCCAACCACTACTTGAAATTAAAGTTTGGTTTTGCTTAGTATTAGTTTCCACTCTCATTTCAACTGCACTTGGATATGAACTATTGTAAATTTTCCAAGGAAGTGTTAATTTTTTAGAACCATTAATATTTAATGCAGATGTGCTATCATCATATGTATATTTAACTAATTTTGATGTAGTAGTATCTTTTGGTCCACCAAACTCCATTATAGTTAACATAGAATTTGGAATTCCATAAATAGATAATGCAGCGTGAAGAGCTCTTTTAGTTCCTTTGTGTTTGTATAGGTATGGTAAATTATTTAATATTCTTCTCCAAGTTTCTTCTTGTCTACTTTTACCTGACATTGATGATATTTCTGTACCATCCGAATGTTCACCAAATGCATATTCCCAAAGTGTTTCTGATGATAATCCTAAATCAGCATCCCAACCAAGTGAACTTAACATTTCATACATTAAGTCATTTATAATACCATTTTCGAATTTGTTTTCTGTTTTTTTAGATTTAGATAATCGTTTAATATAATGATATAAAATATCAAAATGTTGACCAATCATATCAAAGAATAAAACAAATTCTTGTCCTTTATCATCTTCTTGAATATGACTTGGTAAATTATTAACTAATCTTTCTGTGCTATTTCTATCATATAACGCTGCATCTGTATAAATTGTATTATACCAATTAACTGCAGTTGTATCAGATGGGTTTACTATACTACCAGTATCAGTAAGTTTAATATTACCAACAACACTACCATTTTTTGGATATTGTAATGAACCGCTTACAGTATAAAGATGTTTTTCAAATGCATCAAAGTTTTGTTTAATTTCAGATATTTTTCCAAGTATTCTTTTTTGTTCGTTTCTACTCGAAACTGAACCTGCAGAACCAGTAGCATTTGAAAGTAATTCGTGTTTACTTCTATGTGATTCTAATAATTTTATTTTATAATAAAAGTTTGCAACTCTTTCTTTTGCTGATGAGTATTTTACAAAATTTTCCCATTGGTAAGTACTGCCTGATGTATATTCTAACTCAAGTGTATCTAGTGAAAACCCACTACCTGAAACAAATTCTTGTATTATTGCTTCTGATGATGTTGAACCACTTGCTACTAAATCATCATAAATTTGATAACCAATATCATCATTTAATTCTAAACTTAAATTTGGTGTTAATGGAATACAATCAGAAGTTACATCATCTAATATTGTTATTTGGTCAATTAAAGGTATTGATTGTATTTTAGATATCCAAATTTTATCGTTTACATCTATTTTATTATCTAAAGGTTCGTATAATTTTAAAACTAGAGATTTAGATTCTTTAGTTTTCGTTCTCTGATTTGTAGCATTTACAAAATCATATTCTGAGAATGTTTCATCATCAATACCATATGTTGATATTAATTTATTATCTCCATTTCCTAAATGTAAATAATGAGTTAAAAATGGTGAAGTAGGTTCATCAAAATCAGAATAATCAAAACAATATTCAAATGCTTTTCTAATATCACCAATTACATCTCCTCTTCTTAAATCTAAATCACCTTTATCAAATGTAATATTTATTTCTTCTATTTTACCAGCAGTTAATTTATCACCTTGGGAATTAAATGGAATTAATAATAATTTAAATTGTAATATATTATCATCTTCAGAAAATTCTCTTCTTGCATTTCTTAAAACATCTTCAACAGTAAAGGTTGCAACACCTGATTTTGAAAACTGACCTAAGTAATAGTTCTTTTCAGCTTCTACATCATACTTTCCTGCATAGATTCTAATATAATCTGTATTGATTGATTGCCAACTAACATCAAATGGAACATTAAATTGTTTAAAATCTGCACCTTTAATATTTTGTGGATAATTAATATGAGTTATATCTGGTCCAGGTATATATTCTCTACTTTCTACAACAATAATAATTTTTTTAATATCACTACCACCATTAGAACTTCTTGCTTGAGCATATAATGTATAAGTACCAACTCCATTTGTAAAATCGTCTGTATTTAAAGTGATACTACCACTACTCCCAACTTGTCTTTTAATACTTCCTATTGAATATTCTACTAAATCCGCATTAGCAGTTCTATATGGGATTTGTAATAATTCCTCACCATTTATGTTATATACTAATTGATTAGAAGAAATATTTAAAAGTGGAATCCCTGGTGCATCGGTTCGTGGTATTTTTATAGCATCAACTATTATATTTGTTGTTCCTGCTTGTAATGATACTTTTCCACTATCAATATTAGTTACTACTTGTCCTCCTCTATCATTTGGACTATTAATAGTATATTCAACTGTATGAGTTGTATCATCAATTCCTACACCAAAAAATTGAATAAATTTTGGTAAATCTTTTATATTTGCAGTAACTTCTAATTCAATTTCATCATCAGTAAGTAACAAATCAGTTTGACCATCGGTTGTTTGATATCTTATTATATCATTTGATGATACGTTTGATGTAATTACTACTAATGTTTTTTCTGGCTCTGGTGTGATTATTATACCTTCAGTATCAAGAGAAAAATCTAATGTTACTGCCCTATTTTCTAATAAGTTATCATAATCTAGAGTAAATTCTTTAAATGTATTATTATTTTTTGATACTATAAAGTCATAATAATAAAATTTAACCGAATTTTTTCCATTCTTTGAGTCTAAATCTCTAACTCCTTTTCTAAATGATTTTTGAACTGCAGTTACTTTATATACATCTTTTGATATAAGGCTTTCACTACCTTTAACTGTAAAAGTTTTTGTAGTTAATAATTCTTTTGCCGTATAATTAAATGTATGAGATGTTTGAAATAATGTATCTTCTCCATCAATAAATATTGCTGAATCTTTGGTTGCCTTAACAGTTATTTCTATACTCGGAGCTGGTCCAAGTGGGGTTTCACCATCTGAATTTAAATCATCATCTTTAGGATTTGAATCATCATCTTTAGGATTTGAATCATCATCTATTAGCTTTGAATCAAATATAGCAACACCATTTTTAGAACTACTTGGGTTATCAGATGATTTATCTACATCTTCATCTATACTAAATACATCCGAATCGTATGTAATATCAATCCATCTTTTTCCATTCCATTCCCAAGTACCATACACAATTTGTCCACCAACCCTATCTCCATCATTAATGATTTGGCCCGTTCTTTTCCCTTGTCGGTTTGGTTTTATATGTTCTTTATTATTATGTGGCATTTCTTTTACCCTAGTTTTTATCTATAATTTTGTATATCTAAATCTTCTCTATCTATTACGTCATCATCACCTGGATTTGGTATATCTCTACCTCCTCCACCACCTCCACCAAGAGGACCTGAGTTATTTCCACTTCCACCACCAGTACTTCCACCTCCTGTGTTAGTTTGTGTATCACACTCTCCTATTAATGTAACTCTTAAATTAGGAGGATGTGTTATACTATCTTTTTCTGCACAAATAGTAATACTTCCTCCACGATAAATCAAATTAGTATCACGAGGTTCTCCACTTGCATCTATATATTGTGCACTAAATGCTGAGTTTACTTGAGTTCCATATATGTCTTGACCGTATTCATCAGTTCCATCTGTGTTTGTTATCCTATACTTTTTTAATGTAGTTTTTGGTCTTGTTTTTTCATATTCTCTAACATCACCAGTTACTATCTTAAATGAATTGTTTTTTTGTACTATTTTAAATGAATCATACTCAGAACCATTTATTGTTTGTAACGTATCAAATTCATCTTTATATTCGAATGTTGCAATATCAGACCAAATAAACCACATTTTTGTTTCTGTATTACTTTCAAATTTACAACTACCATCATCTTCATTTGCCTTAGGATTATAGTTTATAGCTTTTGGATTAGTACACCCTTTTATAACTATTGTATCTCTATACTCACAAGTACCATCATTAACTGTTGCTGCCTCATTAAAATTAAGTGCTTTTGGGTCTGTACAACCCTTGACCTCAGTTTCAGGTACGGTTGTATCATAAATATTATCTGATGTTGAACTTTTTAATATTTGTTTTACCTTATCTAAAGTTATTTGTTCTTCCTTAGTAAGTACATTATTATCTTGAATAGTTCTTTTTGGTAAATTAAAATCAATTGAATTAATTAGAGCAGTGATTGTATCTTGTTTTAATTTTTTAACTGATAATTCTATGCAATCTTGTTCTTCAGTTGGTTTACCATAATTAATATCATTTATATTCCAAACTCTTCTGTTTGCATAATACTTCATTGATTCGATTAATTTTCTTTCAATTTGGTACATAAAGATATCAAAATTTTCAATGTTAAATTCTTGTTTTATTTTATTGATATAATTTTTACCATCACTCTCAGTTCCTTTTGAAAGTAAAAATTTTGTTATGATTTTTTCTATATCAAAACTTTCTATAAATTTTTCAATATAGTAAATTACATCATCTCTAAACGTATCACCCTCTGTAAAAACACTATATCTTTTTTCTAAATCTTTATTTTCTTCTTTTGCTCTAATTGGTAAAACTCTAATTTCAGTCCTTGATGGTGCTATTTCATGTATCCATAATTTATTAGAATCAAGAATTTCTTCTCCTAATCTACGATTTAAAAGAGTAACTTGTGTTTTAAAAATACCATTATTATATCCAGCTTCTTTTATTAGAGCTTCTAAATCTACTACAAATTCCGGTACATCTCCTATTTTTTTAGTAAGAATGTTATCCGATATTAAAAAGTATTTTGAAATGTTTGTATCATCTAAATGAATATATCTTACTAATTTACCAGAATCTCCTTGGGGTAGTTTATTATCACTTACATCATATAATATAAATTCAATCATATCGGCACACCCAAGACCAAAGTTAGCCTTTGATATTTCTTTTTGAAATATTTTTCTATCTTCTTGTTCTACAAGATAACCTTTTCTTCCCTCTATGTCTTTAAAATCTTTTATTGCCATTAGTTTCCGTCACCGCCTTTTCTAAGTTTTCTATAAAATATACCTTTTAAGTTATAAGTATCTTGACCAATAGTTAGTGTAATATTATCTGTAAATTCTGTTCTTCTACCTTTAGGTGACCTTACATTTCTAATTTTCTTAGCATCAATTTCTACCTTACCAGGTGTTTCTCCACTTCTTGGTGGTATTGTACCATTACTTTTTGAAAAACCTAACCATGGTGAACCATGTTTACCTGGTCCTGCTACTACTGAAATAGACCATGTTGTTTCTGCTTCTTCACTAAAGTTATATAATTCAAGTGAATCTAAACCAGCCCAACCAGAAGAAAGTCTGTTACTTCTGAAATGAATTTGTCTAGTTTCAAATAAACTTGGGTCATCGTGTGGTTCGGGTACCTTCCAACCAGTATCTCCTTTTTGGTCATATGAATTATCAGGTCCACTTAAGTTTGCTCGTATTGCTGTTTCCTCTTGTGCTGCTTCTTCTTGGTCCTCTATTCTAATTAAAGTTTCTTTTTGTGCCTGTAATCCTCGTACTTGTGCTTCTAATGATACTCTTTCTATTGCTTCCTTAGTACCTTTAATAATTGCTTGTTGGAAATCACTTAATAGTGTAATATATCTATTGTTTGCTGCCTGTAATTGGTTTTCTGCTGCTGCTTGTTGTAATTTTGCAGAATCAACTTCTACTTTTAATTGTTCAACAACTCCATTTAATCTTTCAATTTCTGCAAGTGCAGTATTAAGTTGTTTTCTTAAATCAGCTATTTGTGCTAGAGCATCTTCATATTTTTTTCGTAAATCATCATATTTTGATTTAAGTATATATGGTCCTCTTTTGGGTTTCTTTTTTTTAATTAACTCATCAACCTTTACATCAACTGCCTTTTTTAATTCTTCTTCATTATATTTTGGTTTCTCTACATAACCAGTAGATTCTCCACTAAAAGAAGTTTGTTCTATATTTGGTGTAATATCAACCTCGTTAAGTTCTGATTTAAACCTTGGGTCTTTATTTTTTGCTTTAATTACAGTATCACCAAACGGCTTTTCTTTTTCTATATTCTCAGGCCTGATTTCTTTTCCATCAAGTTTTCGCACAAGAATTTTACCAGAAGCAGTTCTTCTCTCTACCTTGGAACCTTTTTGTGTAAGTTCGTTGATTCTAAATTTATCAGTTAACGCCATTTTATTTTTCCACAGTAAAAGTTAAATCTTTATCTACAAAGTATTCAACTACACCATCTCTATCTGTTTTTATTTCTATATAATAATCTCTATTATATTCCCAATTTGTTAAATTAAGTTTAAAATAGTTTCCACTTGAATCACACGATAATTTTGTATAATCTCCAAATGGTACTATTACCTCTTCGGTGATTATATCTTTTATTTGATAATAACTTGAAGTTGGTAAATAATAAACATCAGTATAAGAATATTGATTAGTGTAAGTTTTAAGTGGATATTTTTCTCTACCAAAAACTCGTATTTCAGGTTTACTTCCTTGTTTATATCTGGTCTTTAATCTTTTAAACGTTACATGAATATCATCGGATGTAAGTTCTGTTAGTGAACCTGTTATAAAACTAGAATCATCCCATCCAATTCTTAACTTCGGTTGATATATGGTATTTGTTTCTTTTGAAAAGAATTTTAATTGGCCATAATCAATTGTATCGTTTTCTTTAGCAGAATCATGTTTTAATATAAATCCTTCGTTTGGTAAATCTCCACTAATCCATGATGATAGTGATTCGGATACATCCATTGAAATATCACTTGAGTGGTAATCAAATAATTGACTTGCGGAAGAACCAGTGTACCATACTCCACCTCTACCATTATATGAACCCGAACTTTCTAATGAAGCAGAACCAACTAACCAAGAAGTAGATGTTTTTCTACTGTCCCAAGTTACGCCATCTGTTGATATTTCATCAAATCGTGTACCAATTCCCACATCCCATGATTGTGATACTGGGTACGCATATATTGTATATTCGTTTGGTATTTCACTTCCTTCACATTCTGTTAAAAGCATTTCTGCAGAACTCATTGTTACCTCTCCACTTACTATGGATTCAGATAATGCTGTTGTATCAAATTTAATTAAAGAACGAGATATATCTTTTAAATTACCATAATAAATTTTAGATATTTCTAATATCTCATCTCTACCAGTATTTTGACTTGGTTGTTGAAGATAAATTGTTGAATCTTTGGATGCTGTTAAAAAATGATACATTATACTACTCTCCCTCTTATGTCTTTATTTGGAAACTTAACTTCAAATATTGATGGGTCTAAAGATGGATAAACTATTTTACCTTTAGTTGCATCTAATATGTTATATGAATTTTGTGAATAGTTTCCTAAACATTTGTTAATGATTTCACATTTTGGTACAGATTGAACTCCCTCTACACCTGCTATTAATAATTCTACCTCAGAAATATTAATTGGCATATTAAATGCCCATTTGTCAATATTGAAATAATTTTGTAGTTCTATCTGAGTTCTTGTAAGTACTTGTCTTTTATTATATCCATTGTAAACTTTTATTTCAAATTCAACACCAATGTTAATAATAAATCCATTTAAAATATTAACACCATCGGTTAACATTCTATATTCACTTATATATGTTTTTAAATTTTCTTTAATAGCTTGATTTAGTGTTGAAAGTTTTTTATCTGAATCATATCCTAAAACATATAAGTTAATTGCAAATGGATTATTTTTTTCAGTTACGCTTTTCTTTTTACTACCAAGATATTTTACAACTCTGTTTTTAATTTCTTGCTGAGATGAATCTGAATTTTTTAATTGTTCTACCAATCCTACAAATTCCTCTAAAGAATTTTTATCTGTAAGAATAGAAGCTGGTGAGTTGTTATCCAACTCTCCGTCTGGTGCACAATATGCTTTAGCAATTCCACCATACTTTGCAGGTAATGAAAGTGCTCTTACTTGATAATCTTTTCGTGTTACTGCTCTATTTTGTGAACCAAAATTAGCTAATGCGTTTTGTTTAATTTCATCAGATGTATCTGCACCTTTACCACCCGTACCAGATTCTTCGTTATCACATGCTACTGAATTTTTACATTGTTGTAGTAAACGTCTTTCTGCTTCTGTTGTAAATGTTTCTCTATCATCTTGAAAAGTTATTGTATCTATTTGTACTAATTCTCCAACACCAACATTAGAACCAACACCACCACCTATAATATAATCAATAGTAAACTCACCAGTTGGTGCCTGTCCGTATGATGTTGTTTTTAAAAAATTTGATGGGTCAAACGATGCACCTAAATTATCAATTGAAGATTTTAATCCTAAACCAACATTTTTAAAGTTTGGAATTAATTGTTCATCTGATGAAGTTGAGTTTCCTGCACCAAATACAAGAGTTGTTGTGTTATCTGCATTTACTTTTGTTGTAAATCTTCTTGTTGTTTTTAAAGTTTTTAAAATACTTGGTACCGATTCTTTAAATTGTGCTAACTCTTTGTCTGTTGTATCGCTTGTTGCGTAATCAGAAAAAACCATTTCTTGTGCTAAGTAAGGAACATGATACCATTTATTTCCATTAGAATCTCTTACATCTACAATATCTATTATATTATTTTCAACTAAAGGTATTTTAGAAAATTGAGAAGGAGATGAACCAAAGTTATGAGTTACACTTACTAATTGACCTGATATTGCATTTACATATTTTTTAATTAAATAAAGAGTTGGCTCTCCATCATCATCTGTTCTATAAATTGAAACCTCTCTATCATTCTCGGATGCAAAATCTACCATTTCAGTAGTTCTAAATTGTTGTCCTTGAGTTGTGGCAGTTACTGTCATTCCTTGTGGTATTCTTAAATAATATCTATCATCGGGTCTAACTTCGGTTGTACCTGCACCAATGACCGGAACTGTTTGATATACACTTAATTTAACAATCGCTGGAGAAGTTACTTTTGGTTTATAACCCAAGTACTCGGCCAATGCAATTATGTTCTCTCTATCTTCTGCTGTTGTTATTAATGATTCTTTTAAAGTATCATCTGTATAATATGAAAGTACATCTCCAAGATATGATGCCATTTCTATAAACATCATTCCAGGTGATGCTTCGTTAAAATCTGAATAGGTTGTTGGGAAATAAGTTTTTGCATACTCAATTAGATTTTGTCTAAATTGAGAAAAATCTTTATTAAGATACTTAATATCTCTACCACCATTTGGGTTTCTATTTATACTATTTAATGCCATATTTTATTATCCCTCAACTAAAAATGTTATTTCTTGTGGTTCATATATATTACCAACTGTAAATTGTACTTTCATTTCTGCGATATATCTATCTTTCATTTCATCAGTCATATTTACATCTATTGTATCTATGTTTATATATGGTAACCAAAAGTTTACACTATTTGTTATATTTTCTTGTAATTTTGATTCAAGGTCATTAGTTGCTTGTTCAAATAATAACTCATGAATACCAGAACCAAAATTTGGTTGAAATACTCTTTCTCCCTTTCTTGTTAAAAGTAAATTTTTTAAATTACTTTTTGCTTGTTCAAATGAACTAAATGCTTGAGAAAAATAACCAGTATTACCTCGTTGTACTGGCAAGGTGATACCATATGCCTGATTTGAAAACTCCTCAGTATCGGTTACTACTTTTTTATCAAGAATATAAGCCATTATTTACTCCCTATCTAGTTTTAAACTTTTTTACAAGTGAAGAATTATCTCTATTTAGAATTCTATCTAAACCAGGTAACCCCGTTTGAACTCCAAGACCTGTTTTATTTGGTCTTGTTGCAACATCACCATATCCCATCTTGTGTGCCATCTGAGTTTTTAATCCACTAACACCAGCTCCTGCTCCTTGAGAAGTAAACTCAACAGTTTTATCCATACTCTCTTGGATTGGCTCTTGTTGTGGTAGATTATCTAGTACTGATTTACCACCAGCTGGTGTTGAACTTCTTTGTGCTTTTGAAAATGGTTTTGTATTATTCAAAACCTCATTCAATATTGGGTTATTTGAAAGTTTTTTTGTTGGTGTTTGTCTTTGTTCCTCAAGTGCAAGTTCTGCTTGTTCAAATGGGTCTACCACATCCTCTACAACTACTTGCGGAGAGGGAACGCTGACTACACCTCCCTTCATCTCTGCTAATCTTTTATTTACTTCCTCTTCCAATATCTTTGGAAAAGTTTTCGATAAAAAACGTTCTTGTTGTTTGGCAGTTTCTACCTCAACAAGAGTCTTTATTACTTTTATTAATTGTTTGTTGTTCATTTTAAATTGTGTTTGTCTTAATATAAATATATTAGTATTAATTTTATGGTTATGTACAATCGGGTGGATTTACAAAACCTATAATATTTCCTTTACTCCATTTGGCTATTTTTCGATAACATCCACCACCATTATCAGCAAAAGCTGCACCACCACTTGTGTTTCCTTCTATGGTTCCAACACCAACACCTGGAATAATACTTTCTACAATACCAATGTGAACAGCTCCTGGCTTTCTCCCACCTCTATATAAAATAGCAGCACCTTCTTTTGGTGTTGAAGAAAAATAACCGTTTTCTTTACCCCACTCTAACCAACGATTACATAAGGCAGGACCACCCGTTGAACTATAAGTGGGTAATGGTAATCCCGCATCTTTCCACCATTGACTCGTTGCACCCGCACACCAAAAATATCCTTTACCAGTTCTTGCAACATTTCCTTCATTATCTAATCCGGTTGTGTTTACCATTTCATCAATTCTACCAGAAGCATTTCTTTGTTCTCCTGGTCCAAATCCTCCATAGTTTCTGTTTTTATATTCACAAATTCCGATATCACCTCTTGCAATTTCTACAACCCTTCTTCCACTTTCACATTTAAATTCCTTTGGTTGTAATGCATCAATTGTTGCAAGCTCTTCTTCAGAAAAATAAACTGGTGTAGAATCGTGTTTCTTAGTTGATATTAATTCTGTAGCTCTAGTTTTATATTCTTCAGCTACATTCTTTGCTTGTTCTGATTGTGCATCATCATTAATAATAGTTTGTGCACTTTCTTTTTCTTCTTTAATTTGTACAATTTCCTTTTCAGTTAAAGTATCTGATGTATCGGTAACTTGTGTGTTTATTATTTCTTCAACTATTTGTATTAAATTTACAGGTGATTTGGTTGAAGGTGAAATTGTATAACCTTGTGAAAATAAAAAACCAGGTGCAGGTGGTACTGCAGGGCCTGGATATATTGATAACGTAAAATAAATAAAATTTAAACTTGTTAAATGTACTAACATAGCATTTATAAGATTATCTAAAAAGATATCACTATCATCAGTTGGTTCGTTTAAACCAATTGGTGTCCAAGTACCAGGTGAACTACAAAATGCATATATTGTTGATATATTTCTTACTGCTCCAAATGCAGGAAGTAGTGGTGGTATACCTGATGTTAGTTGACACCCTGTCCAATAACCTAATACGGCTTTTCCAATTTCATCTATAAAGTTGTGTTTACCCTCTTGTTTATTTAATGCAGTTAAACACGCAATAGTTATTAATGATTTCATTAATTCAGTATTACCTTTACTTACCCTAACCAAATTAATTGTTTGGTAACCACTTTTTACGGCAATATCATATTCTGCGGTTAATTTATCCGCAAAATCTTGATATGATTCTGCATTACCAGTAGCTAGTTTATCTGGTGTTTGCATCCATAAACTCATATTTGTTTTGAATACTTGGAACGACATTGGTTATTCTGTATAGTTTTTTTCAGATAAGAATGTTTCTAACCTGTCACTTAAATTTTGAAAATCTGTTCTATTATTTGGTCCTAGTGCGGTTGGACCAGCTGGGGTAGAAAAAATTTGATTATTAATTAAATCAATCAATTCTGTTAATAAATCCTTTAATGTGTTTCCTTTAACAATTGGTTCTTCTTGATTTAGTGTATTAAGATAAATCAAACCACCTTCATCTCCTAATAATTTTATATCATCTCCATTACTCTTTACAATCACATCTCCACCAAAATTTAAAAGTGCACCACCTATACCTTTATCAGATTCTTCAGCATTAGGATTAAAATTATCAATAGTAAATAAACCATCAGAAATAAATCCATAATTTCCTTTAGATAAAAATATCATCTCTCCTTCTTGTGATGCAATTGTTATTCTTGAACTTTTAATTAAGATGTTATCATCCACAAGTTCTGCAGGAAATGTATTTTCTTCAAACTCACCACCCTCAGTATATCCTCCACCAAAAGCATTTATCTGTGCATTTAGAAAATCTTTCGAATAAGGTAATTTCTGTTCATTACTTGATAATGCAATTATCGAACCATCTTCTTTAAAATTTTCTAGTGTTGGGGTTTTTTCATTTAAATCTGCTGGAGTTGATTGTCTATTTCTAATTATTATAGTTGGTGAAAACTCTTCTGTCTCGTTATAGTAACCACTAAATCGTATTGATTGACCAAATCTTGATTGTATTAACTTATCACCCTCAAATGCTTTTAGTGGATTTATTTGTTCTGGTTTTATGAACTCATTTTTTGGTCGTTGTTCTTCTGAACTTGCTTTATCAGAAGTTGGGGTACCTGTGGAAGATACTTCTTTATATTTTGTTGATTGGTCAGAATCATCTTTGTGAGTAATTGGACTATTTACCAATATTGCATTTGGGTCAAAGTTTGGTAAATTTAAATTAAATGATGCAATGCGTTTATAACATTCTCTACCTTGTATTTTGATTAATTGAACTCGTTCATTTTTTACTGGTAAATCTAAATCAGTATAACTATGTGGTGGAACCCATTGACCACTTGTTGGTGATGTTGTGGTGTCACTTTCTTTTCTAATTTTTGCGTAATATAAAAAATTTACGGTGCGTGGGTCAACTCCGTCTTTTTGAAGTTCTTTTTGAATTTCTATTATCTTTGGATGTGTTTCATTGTAAACTACATCTATCACTAAACCAGTAGAAGATGCAGAATTATTTGGAGCTCTGCCACTTAAATTACTTTTTGCCGATGATGCAACTGCTCCTCTACGCATTACTTACTTTTTGTTTTAATTCTTCTACTTCATTAGTGAGTTCATCAACTTTAACATCTTGCTCATCCGCTACTTGTGAAATAGTTTCATCTAATTGTTTTAATAATTGCTCTTTTTCATCATCAGAAAGAAACCCCGTATCTCCTTCTGCTTTGTGTTGTGCTCCAATAATTCTTTGTGCAATTGCTGCCATCTTGATTAGTGAATCATCGTTCTTAACTGATGTATCTACTAAATCTTTTATGATTGGCCCAATTACTGCCATATCTCCAGCATGTCTAATTACTTTTTTCATTTCAGCAATTAGTTCTGAGATTCTTTGTTTCTTGTTTACCTGATTTTCATAGATATCTTTAAACAATCCACTAAGGTTCTTACCAGGAAATAATTCAAAATCTGTACTCATGATTATACCATATTAGTTGTATATAAA
>Ga0206131_10001554_pt1 | contig 29443 bp, 53 predicted proteins | sample Helgoland_Spring_FD_148636 | JGI IMG/M metagenome (GOLD analysis project Ga0206131, IMG submission 148636) | Pelagic subsurface seawater microbial communities from Kabeltonne, Helgoland, North Sea - Helgoland_Spring_Bloom_20160517_1 | ecosystem: Environmental > Aquatic > Marine > Epipelagic ...
GTTCATTCTTGGCCCTTTTTAACGCACTCTTGAATCGATCATAGTTTCCTTGTAACTCAGGATCGTTTACCACTTCTTCAAAGGCCTTCTTTAAAGCCTCTACTGGGTTGTGTTTCTTTTTACTCATTGATTTTAATTTTAAGTCCATCAAAATATTCTATATAATAAGCATCATGTGGATCTCCTCCTGGTTCAGTTATAGTCTTTGTAAGATCCGACATTACGACCTTATCCATATCGACATCACCCTTAATATGACCCGACTTCATTAGATGTCTTACTAAAATGTCCTTGACTTCATTGGGATTTAATCTAAATTCTTGTGTTGTATTTGATTCCATCTTACTTGTATTCTACAATGTTAGGGTACTCACTTAAAAAACCAATACGAAAACCGATTGTGGTAAATTCATATGTGCTGTCAGGTTTGATCTTACCATACCAATCTGATGAATTAAAGTTACCATATAATAGTTCGTCTTCTAGTTTAAAAGTGCCAGCCTCCGTATAAATGAGGTAATAAGATTCGATGCTCTCACCACTCTTTTTGACAATACGTTCCTTGTCGGTTACAGTGGACTTAACAGTTTCTTTGTTGGTAAAACTGGCTATATTAAAGCCAATAATTGCGATTGCTACGATGGCCATCACTAGGCCAATAATTCCTTTTCCCATAGTTGTATTGTTTTTAATTATAATGTAAATATAAACAAAAAGTTGACATAAAAAATTTAAGCAAATTATTTTTGACTACTTATCTTAAAACTTCAACAAAGCCAACTTTATTAATATCATTAGATTCAACTCTCATTACCAACCGATAGACAAAGGTTGATTCACTAACATTAGAATCCCACCATGTGCCATCCCAATATTGATTGGAATCTCTTGTTTCAAATATAAGTTGACCACTACGTGTATAAACTTCTAACAGGTAATCTGAAACCGTCAATGTATCATCAAATATAGGTTTCCAATAATCATTCCTCATATCACCATTAGGAGTGAAGGCATTTGGAATATGGACTTCTTGTGCGAATGCAGTTGCTCCAACAAACATTGCCGCTATTACTAATAACTTTTTCATAAGTCAAACCATTTATCATTATCATTTTTTTTAATTGCTCTGGCCAGATATGCAATACCTAACACAAATATAATAGAGTGTACCGCCAATCCTACTAATATCCAAATTGTACCCATAACTATAAACTTTGAACTTGTTTCATAACATCACTAACTTCTTCAGGAGTTAAGTAACCTAACACATTATCAGTAATTGGTGTACTGTAACACAAAGAACCATTCTTTAAAACAGCAACTTCGTATGCTTCATACATAGATGCTGCATATAGGTTGGTTCTTGGTGTAGAGTATAGGTACTCACCACATACTACTGAAACTCCGTAACCATTTCCAAACTCCATTCGGGCTTGGAATCCACCCATACCATTTGGGTGTTCTTTAAAAACTAAATCATTAAACTTTTTCATAACGTTTTTATTACTTTAAATATTTTGGACCGTAGAACTTCCATAATTGTATTGTTTTTAATTATAATGTAAATATAAACAAAAAAGCCGAGACTAAAAAATCTCGGCTCAATTATTTTCAAAAAAGTTATTAACAATTAGTTATCTTAAACTAATACCATATGTTCCACCCTGGGATCCTGCCTTATTTGTAAATGAAGGTACAGAATCGGCTTTTATGATTCCTTTATCGTAGAATTCTTTGAATTTACTAACTTCTGCAATCATAAACTTTCCACTCGATGTAGTGAATGCAATATAGTCAAAATCTTCAATAGAATAGTAGTATTCAAAATACATTGTAATGATGTTACTATGCCATTTATCTAAATTAATAGTTCCATCTGCCGAAACAACATCGGATAGAATAGAACCGTATTTTTTAGTATCAATATTTAACAAGTATGCTCTCAGTGCTCCAACTATCTCATTAGAAATCATATTAAGATCTTTCTTATTAAATGGTCTACCAAGATCACTTGCAATTTTCTTTAAGTTAAGTTCAAGACCTCTTCCCTCTCTCTTAGTAATATTCCAGAATCCATCGTTTTTTAGGTCATTAATTACCTCAAATCCATCTAAACCCAGATGTTTAGCAATATTTGCAATTGAAGTTGCAAAAGACTCTCTTACTTTTTTTGCGTCTCCGTATCCTGATTGACCTACAATTCTTCCATTTGGGCCTTTAACTTCAAGTTCAAGATCTCCAACGATTACATCTCCTTTTTCAGATCCAGAAGGTCTTCTACCATCTTTTAAAATTGCACTAAGCCATGCCTCTCCTGGTCCCATTGGAGGCGAAGTTCTCCATGAAAAACCATAAAACATATCAGAAGTCTTTCCAGTCATTCCAATTTTTGAATTGATGACTTTTGCATCTTGTGGTTTATTTAGAATCGATCCTAGTGTAATGTCTCTTGATAGCAAATATTCAGCAACCTTCTCAACATTTTCCGAATTTGAAATTATATTAAATAAAATCTTAGACTCATTTTCTGGAAAGTTTAGCTCAGCTAATAGGGATAGGATTGCATCCTTTGAACCTGATGCGGAAACTGTAGCCTTAATAGTATCAACTACTTCAGTGTCAGAATCGTCAATTGTTCCTACTACATTATTATCAATTTCTACTGGAACCTCTTTTTCTTCTAGTTTATTGATTCCAACTTGAAATCTAGTTCTTATGTCATTATGTGTCATCGTATTGAAAATCTTTTTTCTGCTTTATGCGTTATTATTTTAATGTCTTTGTGCTCTTTTTCAAGAGACTTTACCAGTCTTAGGTTTGCATCATCGTCATCAAAGAATTGAAAGTCATTATATCCCATATTGATTAGTTCGGTAAATGCATCCTTTTTACGATCGCTGATCGATCCTTTAAATTTATGAACTGGATCATTAACTGCAAAGATTAGGTCTTTATCAATATGATAACCTACATGATCTTTTAGCCAACGATAAATCATCTCTTGATCATCTCTCGCAGTCACAATGCCAACCGCTAGTTTCATTTTATAAGCCTCTTTAAAAATCTTTAAGTAGTATTCAATTAGCTTTCCTGCCTTCATAATCTCTAGTGATTTAAACTCATCAAAGTTTAAATCATCATGATCGCCTCTCTCATAAGTATTAAATTCTTCTGGAGTCAGTGAGTAACAATCTCCTGTTTTCTTATTACATACCTTTATTTTTGCAGAAGATATGACCAGTGTATCGTCAAGGTCGAAAACAAATATCTTTGAACCGTGATATGGTTTACCAGGTCTGTTTACTTCAAATAGATGCTCTTCGTATGTTTTAATGTATTTCATATTGTATGTAAACTACCTTTATATTCTTTTGGATAGGTTTGTTTCATCATCTTTCTATGATGATTCGCAATCTCATCTAATTCTTTCTTAGCATCCATGCTAATCTTTTGATTAAATGCCATCTTAACCCATTCTTCATAGATTACAGGAAACATTGAAGGTCCTATTCCAGGAGCACCATTTATTTCAGGTACCCATAGTTTACCCTCTCTATCTAACATTAAATCTATATTGTAGAACTCTAGTTTTACAACCTTTCCAAGTTCTTCTTTAATCTTTTCAATTTCTTTTAGTAACGGGAAACCTTTTAAGTCCTGATCTATGTAGACCAAATCTATTTTCTCGTCGGCATCTTTTTTACCAACTGTCATATCATGCTTTGAATTAGTTATTCTCTCCGCAATATGAATAATCTTACCGTTCATAACAAAAGCCCTAAATTCACGATCAAGTTCTTTAGCCTCTTGCCATACATCAAACTTCATTTTAGAATTAATAGCCTCTTCATATGTGTCAAACTTCTCAATTCCCTGTGCGCTGTAACCCTCTGCTGGCTTTGCGATGATTGGTGTATTTAACATCTCCACATCATCTATTCGATAAACGCAATTCGGTACGAAGTCTTTTTTGTCAAATTCTTTATAAAACTTAATTTTATCGGCACTAATTTGAATATCTTCAATCTTATTAAACACCTTTGCTGTCATCTTTTCCATAAATTTATGTGGATTTGATGTAAAGTTTAGTATCGGAGTGTCTGTCTTAAGCTCATTATAGATTCTATTACGTGGAATCTTTGGGTTTCTATTATATTCGTTGTCTCCCTTAACCAGGACTAGATGGATGTACTTATCATATAGTTTTGACATTGCTTCGGTTGTAAAATCTTCAGCCTTTGATGTTAGACCAATGTTACCCCTCATTACAATTTGCAACTGTGGAGTCTCCTGTTCTATAAACCTCTCGTTTAAGAACTCGCTATATGAAAGTAAGTTTTTCATTATTTTAGTCTACCGTACATTCTCTTTTTAATTCTCTTACCAACTTTAGAAAGAAGTCTAGTGTAATATCCATCCTCTTCAAATTCTGGCTTCTTTTTAGCTCCAACTACGTCTTTAATCATCTCTTGATTTGTAATTACTGGAGCATTATTTGACTTTAAGATTTCTTCAATCTTCATTCCAGCCTCTAAAAACCATCCTTTTGTATTTACAAGTTCAATTAACTTCTTTACTACGTCTTTCTTAGCCTGCTTCTTGCCATTAGTTCCAAGTAGTGCAAGTTTATTACCCCATCTTGTCTCCTTATATATGATAAAAGCATCCGGTTCTGAATCATTATCAACGTCTTTTAATGCCGTCGCCTTGTATTTGTTGCGTAGTTCCATAAAATCATCCGCTGAAAAGTCAAGCCCTTCTTTAGAATAGGTAGAAGTGTACATATCCCATATAGTTTTAAGTCCCTCCTCATCGATTTGAAGCAGATCAAAGTCTACCCATCTTCCTGAAGGTATTTCAAGCTCATTAACAAACTCTTCAAATAGTTTTACTCTTTTCATAAACTATATATCTTTATTTTGCTTACCAGCTGGCAATTCCTTTTCTAGATTGAGTCTCCAAACCATATTATTTGGAACTACAAACTTACGTTCATGACCATAAACATAAAATGTAGTCTTCCATACTGATTGACGGATTATTCTTGCCTTTTTGTTTCCATTAATATAGACTATATCGTCAATATTGAAATCATTTCCCCAAAGAAACTGTATTCCTATAAAAAAATTAGCTACAGTGTCCTTAAACGCAAACGCAAAGATGGCCAACACTGTCAGCCACCCCCATTCACCAATATATTGACTTATTAGTTCTTTCATTTTAATAAACCTAATTTCTGAAGATTATCTAGCAGTGGCTGCTGACTTTTCATAACAGCGCTTCTAGCCTCTCTAAGATCCATAAATCTGGCATCATTAATCTCTTCAAGCTGTAATTGCGTTTTTGGAATCTTTGGCTCATTTAGACCAATCTCTTGTAATTGATTAATCTTGACTATATAATAATGTACGATCTTTTTAAATCCCCATTTTCTAGCATCAACTCCAAATTGATATGACTTAGATTCGATCATATTCTTAGAAACTCTAACTCCAATCTCCTCTTCTACCTCTCTAGCTGCTGCATCTATTGAAGACTCTCCAGCCTCTATTCCTCCCTTTGGAATTCCATATCCAGTTTTAAAGTTTCTTCCAGTTGTATGTGCTAATAGTATTTTGTTTTCCCAAATTATTGCTAATCCTGCAGAAGTTTTTACCTCTTGGTTTGCTTCGTTAATAAATTGTTCAAACTTTTTAACTGGTTTCATTCTCCTTGTTGTTCAATTTTCTTGATTTCTTCCTGAATTTCAAATATTCTCCATTCAAAATCATAGAGTTCATTTTTTGAAATCTTATTAGCTTTATATGATTTAAGAGCCTGTTTATATTCTGCCTCTAATCTTTTAAGTGCTTTTTTAAGACCCGACTTAGTTGCGTAATGTGGCTCTTTTGATTGTTGGTTTTCTTTTTTTCTGCGATCTTCTTTTGGTATTACTATCAGTTCAAAGTCTGAAAAAAGGTTTAAAAACTTATCTATGTTGTCCATCGATCTATTGTTTATTTTAGTACCATTCAGTTTATATATCTTGTATGTTCAAGGGATACTGTGTTTATTCTACAGTAACGCTCTTCGCTAAGTTCCTAGGCTTATCCACATCCTTGCCACGTTGAGACGCTATTCTATATGATAATAACTGCAATGGAATAACCGTTAATAGAGGTGTAAGCAGAGGATCTGTCGATGGTATCTCGATCACATGATCTGCCACTTTACTCATCGCCATATCTCCTTCGGTTACAATTGCAACAACTTTACCTCCACGTGCCTTAATCTCTTGCATATTACTTAGAACCTTATCATATGATTTATCAGTAGGTGTTATAAAAATTGAAGGACACTGACTATCTACCAATGCGATTGGGCCATGCTTCATCTCTCCGGCTGGATAACCTTCGGCATGCGTGTAGCTAACCTCTTTTAATTTAAGTGCACCTTCGAGTGCGATTGGAAAGTTAATTCCTCTTCCAAGATATAAAAAGTCTCTAAAATCATCATGTGCATAATAATCAGCAATTTCGAAGATCTGATCTGTCTTTTCCAATATAGACTTAATCTTTCCAGGAATTAATCCAAGTGCTCTCTTTAATTGATAGTGATTCTCGTCTGATATAGATCCAAGTTGTTTTGCCATCTTAATTGCAATAAGTGCAAGAGCAGCAACTTGACCCGTGAATGCCTTTGTACTTGCAACACCAATCTCTACTCCAGAATGGGTATAAATTCCAGAGTCAGACATTCTTGCAATAGAACTACCAACTACGTTTACTATTCCAAATAGTGTTGCACCTCTTTCTCGAGCCATTTCCATTGCTGATTTCGTATCTGCAGTTTCACCACTTTGACTAATAGAGATTACAACATCTCCTGGCTTAATAATTGGATTACGATAACGGAATTCGCTTGCATAATCAACTTCAACCGGAACTCTTGTTAAGGTTTCAATCATCGTCTTACCAATTAATCCAGCGTGCCAACTTGTTCCACATGCAATAATATAAATCTTATTTGCTCTAAGTAATTGTGGAAGCACATTCTCAACACCGCCCATCATTAAAGGTAATTCACCTTCAGTTAATCTACCACGAAGACAATTTTGTACAGTTTCTGGCTGCTCATTGATTTCCTTTAACATAAAGGTATCATATCCTCCCTTCTCAATCGACTCAAGTTCCATTGTTACCCTTTCAGGAGCAGCTTCAACTGCATGTTGATCCATATCGATAATTGAGAGTTCTCTATCCTTGCTAATCGTCGCAATTTGATCGTCTTCAAGATAAACAATATCTCTTGTATATTGAATAATTGGAGTTGCGTCGCTTGCAATTACATATTCATCTTCTCCAATTCCAATTACAAGTGGACTACTTTTTCTAGCCGCTACAATTTGCTCAGAATGAGAATCAAGAACAAGAATCGCATATGCACCAACAGCATCTTCAAGTGCTAAACGAACAGCATCTCTTAAATCACCTTCAGTTTCAGAATAGATTTCTTTGTACTTATATTCAATCCAATTGGCTAGGACTTCAGTATCTGTCTCAGATTTAAAAACATAACCCTCTGCAATTAATTTCTTTTTTAGAGTCTCGTAGTTTTCAATGATACCATTATGTACCAATGTAATTACACCACCCATTGATTTATGGGGATGCGCGTTATGTTCTGCTGGAACTCCATGAGTCGCCCAGCGAGTATGCCCGATTGCAATATTACCAAATTCTATTCCTGGCGTTTGGCTAACTAAAAGATCTAAGTGTTCTACTCCACCAACTGATCTTAAAACTTCAACGCCACGTTCTGATCCATGGTGAACTGCAATACCTGCACTATCATATCCACGATACTCTAGTCTTCTTAGACCGTCTATAACTAATTTACTTGGCTCTTGATGTCCAATATATCCTACTATTCCGCACATAATTTTTTAATTTTTTCTTTTGCTCGCTCACTGATAGGTACAGGATCTCCCTGCTCATCTATTCTGACGAATTTAATATATGTATTTAATATAACGTTTTGTTGGCCTGAATAGACATTGTGACTTCTTGCCTCAAGATAGAGTGTAAGTGAAGTGTTTCCAACATCATATGGATTTCCATATATTTTTAACATTTGTCCCTCTTTTGCTGGTCTCTTAAAGATACATTTGTCTATTAAGACTGTTACCATCCGTGGAGTGTCGCATAGTTCCATTGAATAGTGAGCTCCTGCGGCATCAATCCAAGCCATTAACTTTCCTCCGAAAAGATTACCGTGAAATCCCAAATCGCTCTTCTTAATTGGGTGTGTGTTTAATAGTGTCATTCTACTTTTGTTTGGTTTATCATAAAATCGTGCCAATTTGAATTTTCTATCTTTTGATTTGGAAAATAAAACGTTACTGTTCTCTCTCCCCAGTAGATTGTTTTCCAAAATCCTTTCGGTACTGTTGCTCCAGTTTCAAGAACCTCGCAATTTTCATCAAAATCAACATTTACTACAACCTCAACATCATAAAAATAGGCAAGACTGCGTTCAAATCTTTCTAGTCTAGCCCAAACCCCTCTATTTAAACTTTCATGCTGTAATACACAATTTAGATAGGAAAAGGTCATCTTTAACATCTCTTCAGTACAGCTAAAACTAGCAGCTGGCGCTAAATGTCCCTTGTCCCAAATATTATCAACATAGTCATAACCATCACTAGTAACAAGACTATCGTTGGTATAGAAGTCTCCACTTCTTTTAACCTTTCCATTTGGACAGGTGATTCTGTATTCAAGAGAGAGTGGTTGTTGTTTAGTATATGAGTAGCAAACTTTGTAAATTGGAGTCTCTACCGTATAAATAGAGTCTCCCTGTGCTGACACCATCATTGATAATGTTAGCAGGATTAGTGTTAGTAATTGTTTCATCTTTTTGTATAAATAATCTTATCGTTTACTAGAATTGAGATCACGTTTCCCTTTATAAGAGCGCTATCAATTTCAAATGTAGGATTATCGGTCCATACTGAAACCGTTGAATCATCATATTGAATAACCAGCAATACTTTTTCCTTTTTCATTATATCTTTGTTTTAGCGAATAGTTTCAATCCAAGACTCGACGCTCATCGAAGGACTCCAATCCAGTTCCTTCTTTATTTTTTTAATACAGGCAAGACTTCTCATTGGTTCAGGAATAGATGGAATGTAATGTACTTCACCCCCAAACGCTTCAACTATTTGGTTAACACTAGTCTCCTCACCAGATCCAACGTTGTATGTTTGAGAGTCCTCTCTACCTCTCAGTGAGGCTTTAATTAGGGCATCAACAATATCTTCAACCCAAATAAAATCGCGAGTTTGCTCTCCATTTCCTCTAACGGTCAGCGGCTTTCCAGCCTCCCATAACTTTCTAAAGATTGGTATTACGCTAGCATATCCTCCAGTTGCTCCCTGTCCCTCTCCATAGACATTAAAAAATCTCAATATTGTTCTTGTCCTGATTTCTGAACAGTCTACCATCGACTCTGCTAGTAATTTAGCAGCAGCATAGGGACTCATTGCCATTGAACTTCTCTCCTCTTCAATTGGTAAATCAATAGTATCTCCATAGATTGCGGCAGTTGATGCAAGTACCACTGACTTTGCACCCATTCTCTCGCTCCATCTAAGCACATTTTCAGTTCCGTCTGCTATTTGGTGATAATATTTGTCTGGGTTTGCAAGACTTTCTGCCACTGATACTGGAGCTGCAAGATGAAAGAGAACGTCATGTTCTATGTTAGGTAAAGGGTCGCAAATATCACCCTTAAAGAGTCTCCAACCCTCTCCCTCTAGATTAGAGAGTGAACCAGTACTTAAATTGTCAATCACTAGCACCTCAACTCCTTCACTAACAAGTCTATTCACAAGTTTACTTCCAATAAACCCTGCTCCTCCTGTAACTACTGCTTTCATAAACTTTTTCTTATCTTTTCAGCTACCATTCCTGGAGAGATTTCCTTTGTACATTCAAATTGTCGGTGGGTTCCTTTATGTGCAGGGCACCAGTTCCAGTCCGCCTTATCAAAGGCATCCCATCCCCAGCAGCCATTACAGACTCTTGGATTTTGAATAGTCCATATACCCTCGCTCCTTTCAACCACCTCTGGCGTAAATCCACTAATCACGAAGGTTGGCACTCCTAATGCCCAAGCAAACCAGCTAAGTCCACTGCTAATTCCAACAAAAAAGTCCGAACTGCGAATCCAACCTGCAACCTCTTCCAGCGACTCACCACTCTGTTCGGCGCCTTCACGTTTTCCCTCCTTACTTGTATGAATCCATCTCCATTCGGGCATGGCTTCGATTAGCTCTTTCCAGCAACTATCGCGTTGCCAGTATTTGGCTCCAGCCGTAGAGTGCGATGCAAACGTTACAATTGGTTTAGTTACAGGTTTAAGAGGAGCTTTTTGGAATTGGGCGCCTAGCCTTGGTCTGCGTTCACTAAAAGGAGTTCCAAGTCGATCACTGGCTACCTGTGCCAAATGAATCTTTCGCCAATCCATTCTGTGTTCTGCCCTGTCCCAAGGCACCTCTTTACTATAATAGACTCCTAGATGGACCGTTGTGACATCCACTGGTAACTTGTCCACTATCTCGATGTCTCGCTCTGCGTAGTATTCCCTGTCCCATAGCCAGTTCTTGTGAGTCTTCACCCACACCTTACTAAAGCCCCAATGTTCCTTAAATCTTTCAACCTGTCCCATCCATGCCAATGAGTCTCCAAGACTACTAGTGTCAAATTGAACCGCCACTTTACCACCCTGGGTTGGCAAGTTCCACTCCCAGACCTTCTTGTCCTCCTGTAGTATTTCGACTCGCCAAGGGGTAAACCAATGTTGCGAGGGTTGATACCATCTGCCGGCCTCCACTTGGGTCTCATAGACTAACCTGTCACTTGAAGTGTCCCAAAATCGGGCAAGGTGCTTTCCAGGCGGCAGTTGATCTATATGGAGTCGAGTAGTCCTTCCGGTAGTCACATGTGCCTTAACATCAATGGTTACCACTGGTGCGGTATGAGTCTCTGAGTAATGTTGAAGCATTTGTTTACGGAAACGTTCAACATCGTTAGTAGGGGGTATAAAATCTCCTAAGTTTTTTCCTGACTCTATGAGTTCTCTGAGTAAGATAGTGGCATTTTCCTCTAAATTGTCTGAGAATGGAATAATGTAAGGGGTAAACATGTTTAAATACTGCGGAAGATTGCGAGTAAATGTTGGTAGACGATGGGCGATCGATTCACGTAACGAGAGTGGTGCACATTCCCAAGTTGAATTGAACATGAAAGCATCTGCTGCTTGGTAGAATAGATGAGTGTCATTTCTCTCTCCCCAAATAGTAACATTGGATGGCAAGTCCTTCATGATTGGCTCCCAGTAGTTCTGGAAGTTGCCGGCTTGATTTCCTACGAAATGAAACTGAAACTTTCCAGGATAGCGTTCTTCGGCAATGCGCGCGATTTCAACACCTTCACCTTGATTTTTTCCAGGAGTCCAAAGACCAACATTAACTACATTGATCTTATCTGGAAATCCAAGTTCCAATTTCACTGAATCTTTCTGATCTTCTGAAACTGCTAGGTTTTCGATTGGGTACTCAACTGTACTACCAGCACTTGGTGTTCCTTTAAAGTTATTTAATGGATGGTATGGAGTACAGTACATATAAGAGTTCGGGTGCCAAGTCTTACGGTCATGACCCATCCAAATATTGTGACATGTTTCTACGATTTGGTATGGTCTGTCGCTTCTGTATATTTTAGATAGGGTTCGATTAGAGATCTTATTACCAACGTCGAATGATTCCGGTGTCTCCTCAATATGTATAATATCAGGTCTTATTGTTTCTATTGCCTCGAGAAGAAGTTCCTCTTTCTTTTCTGGAGTGTTACCTTGAGTATTCAAATGTAGATTATCACCAAGCAATTCTTTTAGTTGATTCTTTTGAACTACAAATTGGTCTGAATAATTACTGAATTCGAATACATGAATATCTAGGTCCTCTTCGTTGATTAGAGCTTCAACTCTTTTCAATAAGAACTGTGGCATTCCACCGGTTGAAAGGTGAGGTGCAACAAATAGAATTCTTTTCTTACCCTGTTGTTTTATGGTTTCAATCATCTTATCAATTTCTTGTGGGTCTTTTGCACCATGGAAAGTTGCAATGTCCTCTTTTCTAGGAGGTATAGCAAACCATGGACCCTTTCTTGTTATTCTTTGATTTGGATTAAATTGAGACGCATATGTTTCTTTTACACGTTCTGCATTTTGAGCATTAACATATACTAGTGGCATTCTACTATTATAGTTATATTTCCACAGTAGAACATTAACTATTGTTTCTTCATGGAATGGAGCATATTTGTTAGGATTGCTCTTTATTTCAGGAAGTTCACATAGTGATCGCCATTCTTTAATAAACGGTAGATTAGACTCAATTACTGAAATATAACCGGTCTGTACATATCCCATTGGGAACCTATGATGTTGTTCTTGTTTTACACCTAATAGTTCGCATAAATTATGTTCAAGTGTCTTTGAAAGGTCTGGTACATTGGCAATAAATGGATTACCTTTACCATCAAGTATCATCACTTCATCTATACCCTGAGTAAACATTGGGTGATTGATGTTGATATACTCAAACAATTTATCAATGTTATTGGTGGCCACTGAATCACCATCTAAATAGACAACATGCTTTGCTTTGTTTTCAAGTGCATGTTCAAGTGCATCTACCTTTTTAGTAATTATATCGTAAATCTTATAAGACTTTCGGTCAACATAATTACTTCCATCGATATTTAAGAATTGATTACCATCACGAACATCGAAATCTAACCGGATGGTTTCATCGGCTCCCTTTACCTTAACTGAAGAGTTTACAACATAAACAATAATTGGAACGCTAGAAAATGCTCTAACGCTCTCAATCATTTTTTCTACGATAGGAACATAATTCTCATCGCAATGCGTAATAAAAACTCTATCTAGTTTCATTTATATTCCTCGTAGGACTTCTCTTCTACGAGTTTAGATCCTGTTAATAGATTGATATCCTTTTTCACGACAGATCTCTCGTCATTCGTGTAGTACACTGATCTTGCCAACTCAATAAAATCATCATTAAATAATTCCATTCTCTCATGTTCACGGATTTGATCCTCGATGTTCCATAAGGTTAGGTTGATGTTGTATAAATCTTGTTGTAATCTTTCAAGTTCTGGATGTTGAACTGTCATGTTATAGATTTGCATCACTGATTTTTCAAGCACATCCTTTTCAACCATTACATTCTTTAGCTTCTCAGCATCTGTAATGTATTTTGCTTTAATTTGCAAAATTGTGTACTTATCGATGATTTCTCCGTTTGATACTTCAATAGTCATAATTATCCTGTAGTTACAATATTAGAGTTAACATAATCACTTAAAAATTCTCCAGCTGCGGCAACAAGCACTGAGTCTCTGACGCTTAGTGCTCCAGATCTTTGGGCTGCGTTTGCTGCTGATAACAAAACGTTAACAGCTCCTGGTAAATTCATTGTTTTAGCCTCTTCGAATGGAGAGACATATTTTTCACTTACTTCTGTATTTTCCATATACGATTATTTAGAGTTTATATGTATCGGTATTAAAAAGTTTATTCATAATTATACCAATGCTTAAGTCCATGGTAAATGCTTGCGTTGATTTTTCGATCTGACGGGCCACCAGACTCAAATAACTCTTCCCAATCCTCAATAGTCATCTTAAATTTCCATAGAATCATTGAAATTAAGGCGTCTCCAAATCTAGATTCATTCCATATTTCATAAAATAATTCAATATCTTCAAGTGTTAAATCGTGGCAATTATTTTTCCAGTGTTCTACTGAAATAACTGAACCTCCTGCCATTGAATAACAAGGTTGACTAAGTCCGATCTTATCTTTAATTAATTGTTGAGTTGACTCTAAGATAGTATTGTGAAGCATACCACCTGCCATTTCTGGATAATATGTAGGTTTCTTTGATATAAAGACATCGGGTTCTAAAATCATCATAAATATGGCATCAGATTCTTTAATTGATTTGTCTAATAATTTATAGAATAAATATGCCTCATCTCTAGTTAAATAACTGTACGTTGATCCCGTTACTGAATTAACCTCTTTATTTTGAAACACATCTTCCTCATACTCAAAGATTTTTGAGTCTGGAAATACTAGAGAGGTTTGGCGCTTGCACATTTCAGTTGCAAACGTCTTATGTGAGTAAATATAAAAGAAGTCGAGGTTTTTCACCCTAAATCTTATTTAAAAGAGTTAATCAATCTATCTAGTTCAGGTTGTGGGAATACGTCACTCTTGTCTTTACGTACATTTGTATGTGATAAGATTCCGGTGATTCCACCCTTCCAAGCACTTTCATTAAATTCATATCTTTCAGTTGGACCCATTTTATGCATTCCGTCCTGAATGTTAATATCATGCTTTTCTGCAAGATGATATAGAAGAGCTTCTAGTGACATGATTTGTTCATCACTATATCTATGAAAATACTTATATCCTCTGAATGGCTGATCCAGTTCAACTACTTGTGATGGATGTACCTCTTGCTTAAACCAAGTATAGTACTTATCTCCAACCTTTGTTAAACCGCCCGCTGAATTAAGTTCAATTGACAATGAATGTGATGTCATAAAGCTTGAACCATTCTTTCCTAAATGATATCCCCAATACTTGTCGTCAATTGCTTGTAGGATTCTACCATCATATTTTTTCTGAGCTGCTGATAGGTTATTTAGATCAGCGTCTGCTGGTAAACCTCCAATTACATAATTGGTACCAACTCTACCTCTTTGATCCCTTGCCCAGTTATCAATGGTCTTATATGGATTATGGCGACCTGCTGTATGGTGAATAAAAATGTACTTTTTACTAGTGTGCTGGTGAATGTATTCGCCTTCTGGCAAATGGTATCTTTCAATCCAAGTAGCTGATGTAATTTCATCAGTATCTGCGTAAATCTCCTGTGGATTGTAATTTAGTGCTGCCCAAGTCATTGGACCAACAATACCGTCTGATGTTAGGTTATTTGTTCTCTGAAATTTAATAACTTCCTCTCTGGTTTTCTTACCAAAGATTCCATCTTGCGGTGTAATTCCTAGAAGTTCTTGTAGAATTCTAACGTCTTCACCTTGATGTCCAGTTTTAAGTACTAATCTATTTTCCATAATACTTTATTTATCTTATTTTCTAAGCGGGGTATCATATCATACACATCCTTTTGCTTAGATGTTATGTATTCAAAATTAATTATATCCTTATTGGTAAGTTTATCAGTGAGCAGTAGTCTTACTCTATAATATGGTGAATAGTTCATTCTATTCTTATAGATTGTTTTATTAAATTGTTCTTTTGCCTCTCCTAATAAATTACCCTTAGTGTAGATTGCGGCGATTAGATGATATCTCTCTTTTTCTCGGTCGTTAAGTTCAAGAAACTCCTGTCTCTCTTTTACGCCGTTTGCTATATACATCATCCTAAAAAATACTGAGGGATTGCGGTCCCCCAGTATTTTCATGAATGATTCGTGTTCAAGTCCTTGTGTTAAATATAAACTTGAAAGCTTAATTGGTAGGCTCGTCGCCATTTCTCTTAATATTTAAGAATTGTTGCATTCTTTCTCTACCAAGTCTTCTTTTTGCGGCTAGTAGAGGATCTTCGTCTTCGTCAAGTTCATCAATAATCTCAGCTGCTTTTTGCTGAGTTTCAATATACCTCTTTGTTGCGTTTAATAGCTCTTCGTTTGGCTTTTCTTCCTCATCAAGATCTCCGATTTCGTCCCATTCTTCTGAATCTTCGATTTCTTCCCCATCTTCACCGAATAAATCTTCGTTGAGTTCTTCCATATCCATATCAGATACCATATCGTTCATTACCTGGTCTAGTGCATGGTCCTCGTCCCATTCTTCCTCTTCTAAGCCATCCATTAGGGTAGCATCCCAGTCCTTAAAATCATCGATAATTTGGTTAAAGTCTTCAGTTATACCATTAACTGCCTCCTTAATTCCTGACTTATCAATAATTTCCTGTAACTGTTCTTCAGTAATTCCCTCTGGCTCAACTTCAAGATCTTCTTCATCAAGATCAAAGTCTCGTATGATGTCCTCTTCAGTTACTGGACTAGTTTTTTTTTCAGTATCTTCGTCTAAATCGATACTGTCAAAAGTACTTCCAGTTGGTGCAAACTCATCCTCTTCTTCGTCCTGTGGTTTAATGTAGTCAACTAGTGATTTAATAAAACCAAGGGCAACTAGTGGTAGAATAGCTCCAGATACGAATGATAGGATTCTTTTCTGGTAAAGTGGTTCCTCTTCGATTAGGTTAAATAATTCTGACCAACTCTGAAAGTCTGCTAGATTTGTAAATGCATAGTACATATTACCCTGCATCTGCATTAATGTAATTGTAATGAATAGAGCCCATACCAGAGTCTTATTCATTTTGTCTAAGATTACTAGAGATGCTAGAGATGCGGCTGCACCAATCTCAAATCCAATTGCCAATGTAACTGCTAACCAGTATGGGTTAGACAATTCAAAAAAGTCAATTACGTGGATTGTTGAGATTATCGATACTAATGCGTATAGTATTACAAAAGTACTGATTACAAACCTCTTTACTAATTTAGTTTGATCCATCTTGTGTTTCGTTGTTTTTGTACGGGAACATATTGTTTAATGCTTCCTTTCGCTTTTGACAACCACAGTCCTCTTTACCCATTGCAGTTGCAGCTGCCTTAGCTAATTTGTCCATTTTAAGTGCCTTTGCTAACTTTTCAAAGTCATCTCCAAAGCCTTGTGATTTTGATTCTGTTGCCATTTATGCTATTTTATTTTTTAGTGATAGATTTAGCCGCAAAAGATACTACGAACATTACAAAAAATGCCATAAATGCATATTTTAATGCCCAAACCTCCCATTCGCTAATATTAGCATCAATTCCGTGTTTTTGCTTTAATAGATCGTGGATTTGCCAATCTGCTAATTTCTGGATTTTACTATAGTACCATTCAGAGAATTTACTATCTAAATAGTTAATATATGCGCCAGCAATACCTAAACCTGAAAGTAAAGAACCAGCACCAGTAATATATGTTGCTCCGTCTGCATACTTTTTAATAGTGTCTCGTAGACTCTCATCTATTGAAATCTCTTTAGCAACCTTTATTTCTGCTTTCTTAGTATCTTTTTCAGGTTTTAGTTTAACTAGTTCCTCTGGATTGTCAATATACTCAGATGCTTCTTCAGCATATTCTTTAGCCATTTTTCTTGCCATGTCTTTTACAACTTTTAGCATATCCTTTAGGCCTTCATTAACTGGTTCATTAACGAACTCTTCAAATAATTTTACGCGTTTCACGGTATTAATCTTCTTTTTCTTCAAGAGCATTGATTGAAATACGCTCTTTATCTGAAATCTCTTCGATTCTCAGTGTTTTCCAAGCTGGAACCGTTTTGATTAAGAAAATCATCTCTTCCTCATTTACGATTTGAGAAGCTAGAGTGTCAATTTCTGCTTCAGTTGCTCTTAGATCCTTCTTGATCTTGTCAACGTCTGAATTAACTGAGCATGACTTAAAGTACACTAATACTAAAAGTGCGATAATGATTTTAGTACCGTGGTCTGCTAAAAATGCGTTAAATTTGTTCATAATTTTTGTTGTTTTTTAGTCTGTTTATATATCATTGTTTATTAAACACCATGAAGTTCATTAAATTTCTCACGTCTTTTAATGAATTCTTTAAGATAAAATTTAAGGTCGGTTTCAGTTAAAGTAAACTTCTGTGGTATATCATCGACTTCATTTGCAATCCAGATTTCTGCACCATCTGCTTTTACTCCAGTCATATCCCAGTATGCCATCCAATATGCAGATGCCTGTAAATAATAGTCCTGAATCCACTCATCACGCTTTGGTTTACGACTATTCTTATAGTCAATAATTTTAACCTTATTGTCAACCAATTCAGAAACATTATCAACGGTTCCAGCCCATCCGCCCTTCTTTGTAGTCCATAAGAACTCTTCAGCCGACATTACCTTTTTAATTGAGCCAAAATAGTCAGTATGGTTGTGAAAGAACTTCATAAACATTTTCCAACCCTCTTCAAGCCAGTGTTCATATTGTTCTTCCCCTTTAAACTGATTCACTTCATCGTCTTCAGATGCAAGTTCTTTCAACTTCTCGAGCCTTTCAAGAGGTTCACCCTCTGTGTGGCTCTTGTATAGCTCGACTAAGCGGTGCATGATTGTTCCTCGGTTAGCCGAAAGCTTTCCAATTCGGTCAGCCTCTTCTTCGCCAACTCTTTGACGCCAAGCGTCTAACCCTGATTTATCTGATGTTCCACCAAGAATAGTGGTAACTGATGGTAACTTCGCAATTACTTCTCCGTCGCGAGTTACTTGATAGAATCTATTTCCAGACTGGTCATAAACTCTTTCTATTATTTCATTCATTATAAAATACTGCTTATGCTATCCCACGTAAGCTTAACGTATTCTAAAAGATATTGTGAATTTGTAGCGGCAACTCGAATAAGAAGGTACAAACCAAATAGGATAGCTGATGTTCTAATAATATTACCGATGATTCTCCAAAAGCTCAATGCCTCATATTCTGGCCATAGAACTATTAAGTATGCTGCGCTACCGTTAATTCTTGAAATTTCAGGATAGACAACATCAGACAAACCAATTCTGGTCATTTCATTTCCATACTTTGTAATTGCCTGCAGTACATATGCCTGTTGTACTTGTTCTGCCGCAGTTATAACCTCTTCTGGAAGATTAATGACGCCGTAAATTCTACCTAACCAATCTACACGGAGCTTATGCTTTTCTGCAAGTTCTTTTTGAAACTCATACGCAGTTCTTCTAAAAATCATAAAGATTCTCAGCTCACTGTAGAGTTCTCTCCAATATGTAAATGGTATTGTTAATTTACGCCACATTTGTGAATTCTTTTATCTGTTGTAAGTTTTTAGCACCGGTGTCTCTAGCAACAATCTCACCCTCTTCTAAATAGACAAGAGTTGGAATGTTTCTAACATTATATGCAGATGCAAGCTCAAAGTTTTCTTCAACGTTTACCATTACAACTTTAACTTCATCTTGCGCCTCTTCAAATTTCTTGAGTTGAGGTTTCATTAGTTTACAAGGTCCGCACCAATTCGCATAAAAGTCAATTAGTACTCTACCTGATTTAATGTCTTGTTCCATTTTACTTAATTAATAAATTATGGTCTTGGAGTGTGATATAGTCATTCATACCAATATGAACACAAATCCACTCATTTCTACCCAGAGATGGTTGAGATGTCATATATCTTACCGTACTATCTGGTTGGTCTTTCATTGTAAACCAATGTTTGATTAGCTTACCCAGTTGTTCTACGTCTTTTTCAAGAATCCAAATCTCAATTGTCATGTCTTAGATAGTTAAAAGAAGGGCCCGAAGGCCCATCCTTTTTATTTTTTATTCATTTCAGAAATCTCAGCGCGTTGGTCTTGTGCCAATGACTTGATTTCTTGCATTGCTTTACGTACTCTTGTACCTGCAGCTTTGTTACCTTTGTCGTAGAATTTCTCTACGTCTGGTTGGATTTCTTCTAATAAAGAAATCATTTGATTGTAAATTGTTTCTTCTGTGCTCATAATTTAGCTATTTAGTTTATTATATATTTGCTTCTTAGTTAGTTTCACCCAAAAATGACCTAACTTCGTCTAAAGCCTTTCTAATTGTAACATCCATGTCTAAGTATTGATATGTACCTAGCCTTCCAATAAATGTAACGTTTTGTTCCCTTTCAGCTGCTTCTAAATACTGGTCAAGTACCTCTTTATCGTCAACTAATCGGATTGGATAGTATGGAATGTCATTGTCTTCACATTCTCGACTGAACTCACGGTAACATACCGTTTCTTGATGTTCTTCCCAAGGTGCAAAGTGTTTATGTTCTGTAATTCTAGTGAATGGAACCTCTTCATTTGGATAGTTAATCACTGCATTTCCCTGGTGATCTCCACCCGCTGTGAATTCTTCAAAATCAAGTGTACGATAAGCTAGTCTTCCAAACTCATGGTTAAAGAATGCATCGATTGGTCCACTCCAAAAAGTATGGTCAAAATCATGACGCTCTAGTGGATCAAATTCAGTGTTAAGCAGAACCTTAATATTCTCATGGTTCAATATCTCTTCCACGATTTTAGTGTAGCCGTCCTGTGGAATTCCCTGATATTTGTGATTGTAATAGTTGTCGTTATAATTAAAACGGACTGGAAGTCTTTTTAAGATTGACGCTGGAAGTTCTTTAGGATCTCTACCCCATTGCTTCTTTGTATAACCTTTAAAAAATGCATTGTATAGGTCTTCACCAATCATGCTCATTGCCTGTTCCTCGAAGTTTTGAGGATCTGGAATGTCTTCACCAATAATACGGATAAATTCTTCAGCAGTTGATGGATCAAAATCCTTGTCAAAGAATTGATTAATAGTATGTAGGTTGATTGGCATTGAGTAGACTGTTCCTTTCTGGTGAGCCTTTACTCGATTAATATAGGGCATCATCGTACCCCACTTATTTATATAGTTCCACACTTCCTCGTCGTCAGTGTGAAAGATGTGAGGTCCATACTGGTGAACCATCACTCCATTTTCATGTCTTCTAGTGTGGCAGTTTCCTGCAACATGATTTCTGCTATCAAACACCTCTATTTGATAACCTTTTTCCGCAAGTTCTCGAGCAATTACAGCTCCACTAAATCCCGCACCGACGATTGCAATCTTTTTCATTCTACTGATCCGGTATTTGTGCTATACCAGGTTTGATCTCCGACTTTAAATGGGGGAGTATATGGGTTGTACACGTTAATTGGCATTGGATCCTGTGACATTAAGATCATTGCCTCTTCAACATTAATTTGGCCCTCTTCTAAAAGCCTTTGAATGATTTGTTCTTTCTGCGCCATAATTACTTATTGTATTGTGTTGTATGATATGGTTTCTTATAGCCTTTACACTCTTCCTGGTACCAAGGTACCTCGATCAGTTCTCCTTTATTATTGTGGTAGATTGTATAGGTCTCTTCTCCAGAAACTCTATACATTTCTTCAGCCGATGAACAGCCAATAAACATAAGAAAGATCACAAATGCTGCAATTGCAGGCAACATTAGTGTTAGTAGTTGGATTGCGAACTCTTTTGGAGTTGGTCTTTGCATGTCTAGTCCTTTATCTCTTTTTCAGTAGTCAAGTACTGAACTCCAAGAATAATTACAACCAATGAAGCAACTCCTGTGATTAGGGGCCACATCTCTCCAGATTTCAATGATGTAATTGAAAGAGCAGTCATGTAAATCATAAACACAACGATCATTACCCAGTATGGTAAATTACTAAATACCCTTTCTACCTTTTCGATCTTGTCATGTTTAACAGTTCTCTGTAAGGCGTCTTGTAGATCCTTTCCGTAGGCTGGAACAGCTTTTGTAATTGAACCATCCTCTTCTTGAATGTCTAGTTCATACTTGTAGTAACCTGGAAATGTGTTGCTCTCTTTCCTAAGTTCTGCTTTAATTGCTTTTCTTTTCATCGTTTAATTTATTATAAATGTCTCTTAACCTTTTATCTATGTAAATAAACGCCGTGGTTCCAAGACATAATAATCCTAACAGTAATGCTAAAATCATAACTTTATATGTTTATTTTGTTATTTGTTTCATTTATGTTTATGGTAACCTTGCTTGTTTGCTGGTTTCCATTCTCTGCTACGATTGATTTGCATTTTATGTTCTGCAGCCTGTATTAATAGATCCGTGCTAAGATCGCTTTTACGAGCAGCATCTAGGATTAAGATTAAACAATCTGCAAATTCACTTGCCATTCTCTGCTGAGTTAATCCAGTTGGATCCTCTTCATAATTATTTTTTGCCTCAATAACCTCTTCAACCTCTTCTTTTAAGTGGTTAAGAATTCCTAAGGTTCTGTCTTCAGTACCGAATGCTCCATCTGACCATTCTGCAATATTGTTTTGTAGTCTTTGTATTCTTTCCATCAGTCCCACCATCTTCTAATATTATGTTCGATCCATTTCCAAGCAAGTAAATGTGCTCTATTTTGACTAGCAACTGCTGCTCGAACTAATTTTTGTCGCTCTTCTGCGATCATTAATAGTTCAGAGTCAGTATAGTCCTTTTCAAAAACTTCAACCATCTTGTAAAGTGGTTCTCCATTCTCGTCTACCTTTTCAAGCTCTATAAATTCAAATTTAGAAGGACCATACTTTGCTTCTAAAATATCCATATAGTCAAAGTAATAGTCCTCTTCGTAAACCTTCTTTAATAGATCAGTTGCTGTTCTGATTCTATTAGCGTCGTTCATTGCAGACTCGTGTCGGTTTTTTAATTCTATGTAATCAGCAGTTCTGTCCAGCTGGTACATAAAAAGGTCTACCGCAAAGCGATAGTCCCAGTCGGCTCCTTTCCAAATTAGTGGTAAGAACTCAATTGTTCTTTTTAACCTTCTAAAAAAACTTTTAATATTACGCATGTTCTAAATACATTGATTTAATAGTAAATGTCTCACCATTCTTATTTTCAGAAATCCCTACAATATCATTAAAGATTTCTTCTGATGTTTGAGTCGACCAATCTCTTGGATTAAATTCATTAAAGTATCTTCTCCAAATCTGGCGGTTAAATAATGGCCATTCATGTAGTGTCATTGGTTGTGTAGAAATAAATCTGCCGATATGATACACTCTATTGTAGTTTTCTTCACTAGGATTATCTGATTTTCTAGCAAAGTTAAATGAGAATCCTTGTTTATTAGAAAAGTCTAAAGCCATTTTTAACCATAAGTTAAACTCATCATCATTTAATGTATGTGCGACAAATAATACTTTCTTATTGAAATAGTTAAAGTCTTCGGTATGTACTAAACGTATTCCATTATTCCAATCATATACTTTTACATGATAGTTTCCATGCCAGTTTCGATAAACTTGGAAAGCCTCTTGATTTGAAAAAACTAAAGATGACTCTAATATTCTTGGAATCGAATCATTTGCTAATTTTTCATATATTTCTACCAAGAACAATCTGTTCTCATCGGAATTAATTTTACAACTGACTCCTCTTGTAAAATCTATCTGTATGTTGTAATTATTTTTTTGCATATACGTAGTTTCCAATGATTAATTTGTCAATAACCCCAAACACAAGATGCTTAAGTGCGTTTTGAGGAGTATTGATGATAGGTTCATTATGTGCGTTGAATGATGTGTTTAAGAGTACTGGAATGCCGCTTAATTTTCGGTATTCATCAACTATTTCCCAGTATTTAGGAATTGCCTCTTTTCTAACAATCTGAGGTCTTGCAGTTTTATCTGACTTTTGAATTACGGCTGGTATCTTTTCAATCCATTCTTCTTTAGTATCATAACACATTGTCATAAATTCAGCAGTGTACTTAGATTTATCTTCAACAAATATTTCATTAAAGTACTCTTCCATTACCATTGGAGCAAATGGCATTGTGTCATATCTTTTTAGTCGCTCATTAAGAATTCTATGAGTTTCTGGATTAGTAGGTCGTACTAAGATTGATCTGGATCCCAATGCTCTTGGACCATATTCAAAACCGCCTTGGAACCAACCTATAATTTTACCGTCGTTAATTTCTTTAGCCATTTCTGAAGGAACATATTCAGTTCTTTCTACTTCAAAATTAAGAGATGCTTTGTATACTTCTTCGTCACTGTAACTTAATCCAAAGTGAACATTATTTAATTTGATTGGTTTTTCAAAGCCTTCTCCTAGTTCTTTAGACTTTAATATAGCAGCTCCCAATGCTAATCCAGAATCACTCATTGCTGGGAAAACAAAGATTTCTTTAACCCAATCAAGTTGATTTATTTTTTGATTTAATTTAACATTTGCGAATAAACCTCCAGCAACCGCAATTTTATCATATTCTGGGTATAAAGCGTGTAGATCGTGTAAATATTCGATAATTATCTCTTCAGTAACTAATTGAAGGTTATGTGCAAAGTTTGAAATACCTTGCTTAGTACTAAAGTAACCGCTTCTTCGTAAAGCTTCACTTAAGAAGGTAGCTTTACCAATTGTATTTGCTGGAAAGAATCTAAGACTATCATAGCTAATAACGTCCTTAAGCGCATTATATACCATTTCATCATATTCTCCGTCTGGAGCCATACCCATTAGTTTACCCTCGTCTTTACACATTTTCCAGACGAAATTACCATTCTTATCAAGCTCATGAATTCCATGAAGAACGTAACCCCAAACCTGTGCAATGGTTCCTCCTGATGCAAATAGATCTGAATGAACTACTTTCATTTCACCATCTTCACACAACCAAACTGTGTTTGAGTTATCAGTACCTCCACCATCAATAATTACGGTAAGTACTTTACCCTCCATTCCGGAAGTATAATATGCTCCTGCGGCGTGACACTGATGATGGTCATATACATCAACATCTCTTTTAACTCTATTTAGAATAAACTCATTTGGCGTATGTGTTGCAAATGTTACATGGTCAACTTCACTTACATTTAATCCAGAAACATTTTCTATTGTAGTTAATGATTCATTAGGTAATGAAAAGTAATTGTTACCTGATTTTATTCTATTGATTCTTTCTTCTTCGATACATGAGATGATTTCACCATCTTTAATGTAAACTGCGGCTGAATCATGGGCGCCGCCATAAAGTCCAAATATAGTACTCATTAATTTTTATCGTCTTCGTTGTTGAACCCCGTGTATGCTATAATTCCAATTGTTAAGATGGAAACAGCAATCATTGATATATCTATAAATTGCATTTTTTTAATTATAAATTAGTCCTCAAATACTTCAATTGTGTGTTCTTTCTCTACAAGTTCAGTCCATTTGTTAACGTATCTTGTAGCCTTTACAATATGATTATCAATCCAATGGTAATTACCGCCACGTGGTTTGTTCATTAGTAATCCATGATACTTAAAATCATGTTTGTCTAACCATTCTTCAGTAATATCACGAACCCTTTCAGTGCGTGATGTAAAGAATGTAATGATATGACCCTCATCGTACCATCTATTTAAAATTTCACGAGCATCTGGAAATGGCATAACGTACTTCATTCTTTCAGGTTCTTCGTTTGGTACATCGTCAGTAACAGTACCATCAATATCGATTAAGTAATTCTTAACCCCGTCTGGCAATCCAGGGCTGACCAGTTGACCATCATCTCCGGTAATTGCCTGTAATTTAATCTCTTTCTTCATTTCTTTTCTTTATTAGTGAGGTACATAAACATCACACTCACGAGCAATGTGATTATTATTAATTCTTTCATCTCTCTTTGGTGTTTAAAACTTCTTTAAGAATAATGCAATGATTAAATAGTTCCTCTTTCTCAAAAGCTATCAATGTTGCGCGAATATCTTCAGGTGTACCCATCTCGGCCCATTCTTTAAATTCTTGATCAGTGTTAAACAACTCTATCATTTTGTTAGGATTGATCAATTCACTATACTTCTTTTCTAGATCATGTAAGTAGTCAGTCATCGTTAAATATGTTAGTTGTTAATCCCACCATCTATTAATATTTTGTTCTATAATCTTAAATAGAAGCTTGTGTGCTCGATGCTGATTAATATGGGCAATATTACTTGCGATTCGATGTTTGTCTTGCTCATTTTCTTCAATTTTTAACCAACCCTCTCCGTTCATTACCCTTTTGTAGATTAAAGGATATTTAGCAAAGTAGTCGTTAAAGTTCTCTCCAAGCTGACGGGATTCCCAGGTAGAGTAACCCTCTTTATCGGAAGGTTCGAACCAATGCTTAGTTTGTTCATAGTCCATGTATTCTGAGCTATAAAATCCATCACTAACTTTATCAATTAAGCGAACGCATGTCATCATAATCTCTGCATCTCTTTTCGCGCCTTCATGCCAATCTCTGCGGCTAATATATTCTGACTGTGCTTTAAGTTTATGTTGAAGTATTGTGTAAATATAACGATGATCCCAATTACGGTCTTTCCAGATGATAGGCAACCAATAGACGATATTTTTGATACCGGACTTAAAAGTTTTACCTAAGTATTTCCCATCATGAAGCCACCACAATCTAACGTGGTTTAGTTTTCTAACTATCCAAGGTCTGGATTCTCTCTCTTCTCTTAATTGATCGAATATGTCCTTTTCTGGTTCCATCTTCTATTTAGATTCAAAGTATTTAACTAAAATATGAGCTGATTTATAATTAGTTGCTAGAGGTACTTCATGTACGTCACATAATCTCATTAGCATAGAAATGTCTACGTCATGTGGGTGTTTATCGAGAGGATCTCTAAAGAAGATCACGCCATCAATTTCTCCACGAGTTACCATAGCTCCAATCTCAGCATCTCCACCCATCGGTCCACTTGCTACTAATTCAACTTTTAACCCAGCATTCTGAACCATAGTACCTGTCGTACCAGTTCCTACTAGAACAACATCTTTACGTTTAAAGAATTTCATTCTTTTCATGACAAAGGCTACCATGGATGCCTTTTTACCGTCGTGTGCTATAAGTGCTAATTTCATTTCTTTTCTTTATTAGTGAGGTACATAAACAGCACACTCACGAGCAAAGTGATTATTATTAATTCTTTCATCTCTCTTGATTAAACCATTTATCTATTGTTTCATCAGCATATCCAACACCGCGAGCAACCTTTCTTACCAATTGCATAAACTCATTAAAGTCAATGTCATCGTTTTTTCTTTCTATAGAAACCTTTTCATCGTAATGTTCAACCGTTATTTTCATTTCTCTTTGGTGTTACATTTATCTAATACATCTTTAATTACGTCTAATTTACCAGTTACGTAATCGTCTTGACCCATTAAAGACATTAAATTTAATCTATACTCTTTCAACCATTCTACTAATTCTTCTTGTGTCATTTCTCTATAGTATTAAAGGTTTTAGTTCTTTTCTTTTTTCATTCTGTAAATTAAGAACAGGTTCCATGGTACTACGACTAATAGTGCTAATATTATATCAGGGGTTGTCATTTGTTTCTATTTTCTTTATTGTAACCGAATCTAAATACTTCGACTACAATCCAAGCAGAAAGAAAACCTACTAAAACATTAATTAAAATCCAAATTAAGTCTAACATTATCTGTATAGTTTATTGAGTGACTTTAACCAGAATTGTTCCCATTTAGTTAGGGTTGAACCCCATAATTTTCTTTCATGAGTATCACTAACCCATTTCCAGATCGGCGTGCTTAAAAACAAGAAGTCCCAATTGTCTATTGTAAATCTTTTAACTTCAGCTCCGTTAGGTAGCCTAAACTCAATTGATAATAGTGAATATGGGCGAAAGTCTTTTACAACTTCTAATAACGTAAAACCCCAGCATCCATCGCCATCGTGTAGATAGATGTCTAGTAGATTTACCTTAAGGTTCCATCTACGAGTTTTCCATGCTAATTTTTTCAATATCCTATTCATCACGCATTTTTTAATACACTATAATTATTATATGTACTAAGTGTCTATTGTTTCACCTACAGTTGAGTCAATTGGCTTATAACTAAAGCCGCTACGATAACAATAAAGCCAATAACTGTCGTATAAAATAATACTTCGTAATTGCCTTCTACATTCTTTTTTGTTCGACCTTGCCAGTTTTTCTTATTCCACATGCTATTATAGATTTAAGTTATGTTTGTTTATACCTCTCTTGCTTCAAATACTTGTTTAACCTTTAACATTAAATCGTAAGATTCCTGCTTGCTTAAAAAGTATCCACTTTGAGAATGAAATGCATTACGAATCAAGTCGTAGATTTCATATTCATATTCATTCATCTTTCTCATTCTGCCTTTATTATTAGTTACACATATCAGCATCATAAACTGTAACCCGACCCCATACTTCATCTTCTAAAGTGAAGTAAACATTCTTTCGGTCAGCATAAAAGTTCTTCTTATAAATACCTTCCGGGTCTAGACCAGACCATTCTAGATAATTTACATAACATTCTTTAAAGGCGTTCATATCTTTGATACGTTCATCTAAAGTAAAATAATGTGAACCATATATTTTTCTGCCAATATTATCTTTATGTGACATACCGCTGAACTTATATCGGTAATTCTTATTCGGCTTATAAGTATTCTCACAAGAGAATAAACTTAGTGCTAAAATTATTATTAATATATTTCTCATTCTACTTCGTATAAGTCTCTAATTATTAGAGTTGTCATTAATCAAACTTTACTCCATTATCAAACATCAACTCTCTGAGGCGTTCTCTACACTTCTCATAGGTTTCATATTTGTCCTCACTATATTCGTTATCAGGCATATACTTGTATTGTGCTCTTAGCCATTGGTCCATTTCCCACAATACGGAATGCATTGATGTACCTTGAGTTGCCATTTCAAATTCGTGCGAATCTTCTGGCAGGTTAAATTTTAAGATAGCTTCCATAATTCGTAGTTACTATTTTCAGTTTTGAACTTAATATAATTATCTCGTTGTTCCACAATTTCGGTAATGGTTGTGGTTTGCCATGTAAAGAAACGATTGAATGGAGACATCATTAGGGAAAGACCAGGTGCTGGTAGTGGATGTGTTTGTTTATATGTACCATCTTCATTCCACTCCAACCACTTAATATCTTTGGATTGTTTAGTTAATCCATCTCGTTCACGAACTAATTTCCAATTGAATTCGTTTTCAATTACTCCTTGTTCAACAGCAACCTTCAAGACATTATCTTCATCAATTACTACTGGTATTTTATCTTGTTGTATTTTTCTCATTTGTTACCTCCGTATGTTTGTTTATTGTGGGTCATTTTTACTTTCTAATTCTTCTAATTGCTTTTCAAAACGTTCAACACTACCCCAAAGAATAGATGCTTCTGGGTCTAGTGCTTTAATTTGTTCTACTAATTCTTTTTGGCGACCATTTGAATAAAAACCATCTTCAATCCAACCTGCTAGGTCTTGTAGGTGTTTTGGTGCACTGATTGAAATTCGTAAATCATAATTAGACCATTTAGTTTTCCAATCAATAAAACCTATACCTTTAGTTAGTTTAGTAAGTAAATTAGATAGTCTTCTATTACGGACTCTAACAATAGACCTATCAGCACCAAAGACATGAAGGAAACGAAGAAACCATCTTGGACACCACTTTGGTTTTGCCTCATAATCTAAAGCAAGAACTAATGGGTATAATGCTTTGTAGTAATCGCTATCTTCATTCCATATTTGGGTGCCTAGATAACCATAACGTTCGAATCCTTTAGGAAAGAAAATGTAACGTAAATCATCCCATTCTAAATTACGAGTGTAGATCATTCC